>Ga0169931_10000282_pt1 | contig 83710 bp, 60 predicted proteins | sample Kivu_15m_20L_FD_129675 | JGI IMG/M metagenome (GOLD analysis project Ga0169931, IMG submission 129675) | Freshwater microbial communities from Lake Kivu, Western Province, Rwanda to study Microbial Dark Matter (Phase II) - Kivu_15m_20L... | ecosystem: Environmental > Aquatic > Freshwater > Lake... | reverse complement strand
CGGCGGACCTGCCGCACGTCGGGCACGTGATCCGATACCACCAACGGCGGAACGAGCAGGCCACCCGCTCGCACAAGAAGCGACCGCATAGATGTGTCATCTGAAGCCGCGCTGTAGTGCTAGTGAACGGGGTCATAATGTGCGACTCGTCGATTCGAGGGGTTAGATAACTTATTTCTTATTTTTCACCATTTGACACAGACGAATCTCAGGCTATTTCTTGCACTCCGGTGGAATGCCGGGCCTCGGCTTGAAACTGTTCTCGATCGTTGCATTATTAATTTCAAACGACTCATCCTTCGGGTAATCTAGGCCTACCGCAGAATAATAAAACACAAGCGGAAAGACGGACCCGCGCTTTTCAGTTCCGGCCGCTTCCACGGCCGGCTTTCCATAGTCGATAATAACTGTGATACGAACGCAGCCGGATTTGCATGGTTGAATCACGTCCCGAATCTCGTCTGCCACTCTATTTTCGCAAGTTTTATATGGACTGATGTTCACAATTTGGTGCTGTGGTAGGAAGTTTCCCGCGCTATCGGGCCCACCGAACTGTGAGGCTATCCCATGCCCCTGATTCCAATCGGCATCCGAGCTGGCATTCCGAGGGAGCTTAAAATAAGACATGAAATCCGTCCACCACGGCGGTGTCACCAGATTTGTTCTTTCCGGCTCTAGTTTAGCAACGGTGAACACCACCTTATCCACACGACTTACCGGAACTTTACCATCCATATACCAAGAAACATAATGCTTGGACTGAGTCGATTTAAATGAAGCTGCCCCAGTAGTGCCACACGACGCATTGTGCACCAAAACCCCCTGTTCCCCAACGCGGTAGCAGTGGTCGCCATCGACTTCGAGTGTGAACACCGGGGCGTCGCCGCGCTCCTCCAGCCGCAACACCCGCACCCGGCCGTTCACGCCCTGCACGCACTCGCCTTCCTGTAGCGCGCCCGCCGGCACCCACGCGCCGCGGTCCGCGCTCCAGATCGGGTGCCCTGCCGTCACGCCCAGCGGCCCACTCTCGCCCTCCAACCACAGATCGTACACCCGACCCGCGCCGTGACAGAACACGCCCGTCACCACACAGCCACCGCCCGCACCAATCGCCGGGCACGGCTCCACCGATACCACCTCGAACGGCCCGCTCGCGCCCATCTCCGACAACTTCAGCTCCACACGCGCGCCCACGCGCGACGCACCCTGCTTCTCCAGCCAGATGCGCGACCGAATCAACCCCACCGCCGTCCACCCGCCGTCCCCGCGCTCCTGACGCAGCCACACCGCGCGGTCCTGACTCGACGCGAACAACCGACGCCCGCCCGGTTCCCACCAACTCCCGTCGCTCGACCGAAACGTCTCCACGCGCTCGCCCAACTCCACCTCCGCCAGCGCCTTCAACGCAAACCCGCTCGCCCCCGACCATCGCACCGGCGTTGCGCCCACGAAGCACTGACCCGCGCCCTTCACCTTGCACGTCGCCGTCGGCGGCAGCACCGCGCACTTGCGACACTTGGGCACGCACCCCAACTCCTCCTGCGCCGCACGCTTGCTCCCGGCCACCACCTTGTGGTTGTCGCTGGGAATCTGCTTCGCCTGACCCCGTGTGAACCGCTGACCGCGACCGATCTTCACCGCCTTCAGCCCGTTCGCCCCGCTCCGCACCTCCGCCTTCGCCGGCGCGTTGCACGCCTTACCCGACTCCGACGCACGCACCTTCGCCGACAGGTTCGCCGTCGGGTTCACCCGCACCCACAAGTCGTCCGAGTTCTCACCCACCCACACGTGCCACTCACCCGTACCCGCCTCCACGTCCGGGTCGCTAAACACACCCGCGTCCGGGCTGAGCGGCTCCGGGGCCATCGGGTCGCGGTGCGGCCCCAGAACCCGAAGCCGGTTGGCGTCGGCGATCTTCCGAGCCAGCTTCGCGAGCATCCGCAGAATCACCTCGAACGGCTTCCGCGCGACCTTCTGCAACCCCCTCAGCACCTCGCCCAACCGCGTGACCGCTCGTTGCACCCCGAGCACGCTCAGCACCGACGAGATGACCGCGGCGAACAGCTTGCGCACCAGCGCGTGCAGTTTGGGGAGCAGGTCCGCACACTGAGTGCCGAACTGGTCGCCCGCCCGACCCGTGTCCACCAGCCCTTGAAGGAACTCGCTGCCCTTGTGCGCGAGGTCGCACAACGAGCCGGCGTTGTTCAGCACGTATTGAATCAACTTGAACAGCGGCCCGATGATGGGAATCGCCGCTATCCCGCCTTGCAGCAGCGCCGAGAGCACCGCCCCGAGGGTGTGCTCGAGGATCTCCTCTCCCGCCGCCTTCTGGAACTCCTTCAGCGCCTCCGGCAACTGCGCGGCGAGTTCGTTCAGCACCTCCGGGTCGCGCGTGAACAGTTCGAACAACCGGACGAACCCCGCGCCGACGTCTAGGTCGAGGAGGGCCGGGCGACCGTTCTGCCCGACCGCGAGCAGGTTGATGAGTTGGACCAGATCGGCAACGTGGTCGGTCCCGGCGTGCGCGAGGAACTCGCCGAGGATGTCGTCCCACGATTCGTAGCCCAAGAACGCGAGCGCGACGCGCGACAGCCCGTCGCGGTTGAAGTTCCCGAACAGGCCGGCCAGCGCCTCGAGCAACTTGGGATCGATGTGCGTAACGTCGGCGAGAACCCAAACCAGCGGCTTCGGATCCTTCTTGAGCGATTCGAGTTTGAACTGCGAGAACGTGTATTTTTCCAACAGCGCCCCGCACCCCTTCACGAGGTCCCAATTCGTCCGCCAACAACTGAACTCGGGCCACTTGAAATTGCAAGCCCGTAGTTTCTGGACGCTGGCCGGATCGATGCCGAGCACTCCGAGTATCTTGTCTTGAGTCGAGGTATTCCCGCTGGGATCAGTTTTGTTGACGGGATCGTTGGCGCAATACAAGTACAGGTTGGGGCTGCCACCCAGTTCTTCGAGGGGGTCTTTGGAGAGGAACCGCGCTGTGGACGGGTCGTACATCTGGACGCTCGCGCCACACGAAGGAGATATGTGGCTTTCGCCCACTCTTGGATGTTCTCCACAACCGCGGGTCAGTGCAAGAGAATTTTCGCGCGACGGATAAGTGGCCGATGCTTCTGGTGTCAGCTACCAAGGAATGCAGCGGGCCGCGCGGGGGCGAATCCCGCGCGCGGCCCGCGTTACACGTTCAGATGACTCACACCGCGGCCATGACCAGCGCGCCGTTTTGGCCGCCGAAGCCGAAGCTGGTCGAGAGGCCGTAACGCACCTTCGCCTCCCGCGCCACGTTCGGGATGTAGTCCAAATCGCACGCCGGGTCCGGGTTCTTCAAGTTGATCGTCGGCGGATACAGTTGTTCCTTCAAGCTCAGCGCCAAGGCCGCCGCTTCGATCGCGCCGCTCGCGCCGATCGAGTGCCCAATCATGCTCTTAATCGACGAAAGTTGAATCCCCTTCGCGTAGTCGCCGAACACTCTTTTCACGGCGGCCGTTTCCATCGCGTCGTTCAGCTTCGTACTCGTGCCGTGCGCGTTGATGTAGCCCACGTCGCGGAAATCCACGCGGGCTTCGTCCAGTGCGGCCTGAATCGCGCGCGCGCCGCCGCGGCCGTCCGGGTCCGGCTTCGTCACGCTGTAGGCGTCGAACGTGCTGCCCCACCCGCACACTTCGGCGTAAATCGGGGCGTTGCGGGCCTTCGCGCGCTCGTACTCTTCCAGCACCAGCACCGCCGCGCCCTCGGCGATCACGAACCCGTCGCGCAGGCGGTCGAACGGCCGGCTGCGCTCTTCCGGCGCGCGGTCGGCGCACTTGCTGAGCGTGCCGAGCGCGGTGTACGCGAGCAGCATGAGCGGGTCGATGCGGCTGTCCGCGCCGCCGCACAGCATCACGTCGGCGTCGCCGCGCGAGATGAGGCGGAACCCCTCGCCCACGGCCTGCGTGCCCGCGACGCACGCGGTCACGACGGTGTTGTTCGGCCCTTGGCAGTTGTAGGCCATGCTGATGTGCGCCGCGGCCATGTTCGGCAGGTACTTGAGCAGCCACAGCGGGAACAGCGGCGACTCCGGGCGCTCCGGGTCCGCGAGCTTGGTTTCGTCGAAGCCGCCCTCTTGGCAGGCGCGCGCGAGCAGGGGCGCGAGTTCGCCGAGGTCCATCGGCACGAGGCCGGTGCCCATCACGACGCCGACGCGGGTCGGGTCGGTGGCATCGAGGTCGATGCCGCAATCGGCGACGGCGAGGCCCGCGGCCCCGATGCCGAACTTCGCGGCCCGGCCCATCACCTTCACCGACTTGCGGAACTTGTCGGGGATGAACGGCGACGGGTCGAAGTCGCGCACCTCGCCGGCCACGCGGATCGGGTGGTTGGTCGCGTCGAAGGCGGAAATCGGGCCGATGCCGCTGTGCCCGTCGGCACAGGCGCGCCAGAACGCCTCGCGGCCCACGCCGTTCGGCGCGACCACACCCACGCCGCTCACCACAACCCTGCGCATGACGACCCCCGTTCGTTCGCCCCTTGGCCCTCGGTCCGTGAGGAGGTTCGAAGCGTCACGCATGCATTCGCGGTGCCGCACATTCGCGGACCCGCTGCGTCGGCCAAAATCCCCCATCTTCTCCATCTTCTGTAAAGCTAATTCAAGGTTCGCGGGCAATCAATCCCGCACGGGGGGCAGATTCCGATTATCCGCGCGCCGCGGGCGGGCCGTGCGCGTCAAACCCGGCACAACCGCACCCGCGGCGCGCGGCACCCGGCCCACAGAATCGGCCGCGCGGCGGCGGGCACTCCACCGCGCACGCCGGTGCGTGGGGTGCGCGGCGGGGTGCGCGGGCGGGCGACGCGTACGACCCGAACCGTTTCGCCCACGCGAGGAACCGGCGCGGCGAGCGAATGGCCTATCGGGCCGCGAACCTTTGGACCGCGGTGCGCGGCGGCGTTATAATTGTTCCGGTCGGCCGGCGCGCGGGTTCGCGCGCGGCCGGCCGCCGTACAGGACGACACCACGATGCGCCTCCCGGTTACCTGTGCCGTCTTCGCCCTCGTGTGCGCGTGGCCCGTGCCGGCGCGCGCCCAAGACGGTGCCGACGCGCTGTTCCTCACCGTCGCCAACCCCATCACCGACGACGCGGTCGCCCGCGTGCGCAACCAAATTGAGGCGCGGGTGAACGACGCGGCCCGCCGCGTCACCACGGTCGTGCTCGACTTCAACCCGGACGGCAAACCGGCGAGCACGACCGCGTTCGGCTCCGCCTACGACCTCGCCACGGTGATCGGCGGGTACAAGGGGCTGACGACGGTCGCGTTCGTGCGCGCGCCCGTGACCGGACACACCGTGCTGCCGGTGCTCGCGTGCAAGGAGGTGGTGATGGCGAAGGGCGGCACCCTCGGCCCGATCGTGGTACCGGGCGTGCCGAGTTTGGACTCGGTGCACCAAGCCGGCTACCGCAAGCAGTTCAACCGCGACGACCGCTGGCCGGTGGTGCAGAAGATGTTCGACCCGGGCGTGAAACTGGTGCGCGGCCCGGCCCGCGCCGGCGGCGGGGTGCTGTACGCCGACGCGCGCGACGCCGAAGCCGTGCAGAAGGTCGCGGGGAACGCCGCGCCGGTGCCCGGCGTGCCGGACGCGCAGCTCGCGAGCTACGGCCCGGAAGCCGCCCGCGGCGTGGAACTCGCGAAGGGCCGCGCCGAATCGCAGCGCGAGCTCGCCGAACTGTACGGGCTGCCGCCGCTGCGCCCCGACCCGCTCATGGGCCGCACCCCGGACGCCTACGCGTGGACCCTGAAAGGCGACGTGGACGGCGCGATGCGCGAGTCCGTCACGCGGGTGATCCGCGACGTGCGCAAGAAGAAGGGCAACGTCCTGATTCTGGTCCTCACCTGCGACGGCACCGACTTGGACGAGGCCCGCAACTTGGCGGACGAACTCGTCAAAGCGCAAACCGGCGACGACGCGGTGCAGGTCATCGGGTTCGTCCCGGAGAGCGCCTCCGACGCCGCCGCGGTGGTCGCGCTCGGCTGCTCCGAAGTGGTGATGACCAAGCCGAAGGACGCGAACGACGGGATCAAAGAGGCCGAGTTCGGCAACCTCGACCGGTTCCTGAAGACCGCGAAGGCCACAACCATCAGCGCGACGCACAAGAGCGTGCGCGAACTCGCCGAACAGCAGGGCCACCCGGCCCTGCTCGTCGACGCGATGTTCGACCCCGGGCTGGAAGTGGTGCGCGCGCGCGCGCGGGACAACCCGCGGCGCACGCGGTTGGTCACGCGCAAGGAGATGACCGACCCGCAGATCGTCAAAGACTGGGTGGAAGACAAGGTGATTAAAGCGCCGGGCGTGCCGTTCACCGCGAGCGCGACGCTGGCGCTGGAACTGGGCCTCGCGCGGTTCACGGTGCCGACCAAGGACGTCGCCGAAGTGACGGCCGTGTACGGGCTGAAGGGCGCGAAGAACCCGGACCCCGGGTGGGTGGACCGGTTCGCGGACTTCCTCCGCATCCCGGCGGTCGCGGTGATTCTGGTGATGGTCGGGTTCATCGGCCTCATCTTGGAACTGAAGGTGCCGGGCCTCACGGTGCCGGGCATTACCGCGGCGCTGTGCTTCGTGCTGGTGTTCTGGTCGCAGTCGCGGTTCAGCGGCGAAATGTTCGTGCTCGCGCTGCTGCTGTTCGTCTTGGGTCTGGTGCTGCTGGGCGTGGAAATCTTCGTGCTGCCCGGGTTCGGGGTGTGCGGCATCAGCGGCATCTTGTTCCTGCTCGCGGGGCTGGGCCTCGTGACGATGGAGAAGGTGCCGGACAGCACCGCGGAGTGGGTGGCGTTCGGCACGCGCACGTCGTACTACCTGTTCGCGCTGATCGGCGCGCTGGTGTTCGCGTTCCTGATCGCGAAGTTCCTGCCGCAGATGCCGGGCGCGAACCGCCTGATCCTCCCGCCCCCGGCGGACGCGCCCGCGAGCACCGCGCCGGAGTTGCCCGGCGCGAGCGCGGCCGCGGAACTGCTCGGCGCGATCGGCACCACCACCACCGCCCTGCGCCCGGCCGGCGTGGTGCGGTTCGGCGACCAGTTCGTGGACGTGGTCTCCGACGGCGGTTTCATCCCCACCGGCACCCGCGTTCAGGTGATCGCCGTGGAGGGCACCCGCATTGTCGTAAAAGAGGTGTGAGGCGCGTTTGGCGTCCACAGGGTGGCGCTGCGCTGACCCTGTGCTCTGGGATGCAACCCCTTCGGGGTGGAGAGGGCTTCGGTCTATACCCCGAAGGGGTTGCACAACGTAGCCCGGTGCAACGCACCGGGTGTGCCTCTGGAAGTCGGCGGTATTCGAGTGTTGCGCGCCCGCGCTAACGCGTCGGGCTACACCGGAGTAGCCCGACGCGTTAGCGCGGGCGCTTCGACCGCCGACTTCCAGAGGCACACCCCAACGCACCGGGAACTGCCGAACGAACCCGATGCACCCCGAAGCCGTGTGACACGCGAGCGCTTGTCGCAGGCTTTCAGCCTGCCGTTTCGCAACCCGCGTTACCCGGTGCGTTGCACCGGGCTACGCTGTCATACCCCTTCGGGGTACAGAAGGGCGCGCCGGCTTTACCCCGAAGGGGTTGTCTCGCAAAGCACAGGGTCGCGCGGGGCACCCTGTGAGCGCTGTGAACGCAACCGAACGAACCACCAGCCACCCACACTAGCCACTACTCCATGGACTACCTCGGCATCGCACTCGTCCTGATCGGTGTCGGCGCGATCCTGCTCGTCGCCGAAGTGCTGGTGCCCACGGGCGGCATCCTCGTCGTCGGTTCGTTGGTGTTCTTCGCGGTCGCGGTGGGTATGATCCTCTACTACGGCTCGACCGTCGAGGGCGTGGTCGCCATCACGGCGCTCGCGGTCGGCTTGCCGCTCAGCGGGTACATGGCCGTGTCCGCGTGGCGCAAGATGTCGCTCAGCGCCGACCTCGACTCCGGCGCGGCCCCGGTGCCGGTCGCCGTCGAAGCGGACGCGGTGAAGGGCCGCGTGGGGAAAACGGTTTCGCCCATGCGCCCGTCCGGCACGGTGGAGATCGACGGCAAGCGGCACGACGCGCTCACCGAGGGCACGATGCTCGACGCCGGCGTGTGGGTCCGGTGCGTGGACGTGAAGCGCGGGCAGGTGATCGTGCGCGCGCTCGAAGCGCAACCGGACGTGTCCGAGATTCACCCGGACGCGCCCGCGCGCGAACAGCCGAGCGAAGTGGCCCGCGCCGAGTCGAAAGCCGAGCCGCCGGCGAGCGAACACCCGAAGGACGAACCCGAGCGCCCCCGCGACGACTTCGACGACTTCGACATCGGTCTGAAGTGAAGCGGCGCGATACACCGAACACCGAACACTAAACACCAAGAAGGATCACCGTGAACGCACTTCTCGCCAGTCTGTCGCTGTTCGCGCAGCCCAAGACCCCCGAAGGCCCGACCACCACGCAGGTCGTCGTCATCGTCGTGGCGCTCGTCGCGGTGCTGCTGCTCGTCGTGTTCATGTTCCTGTTCTTCAGTTTCATCCGGCTGTGGATTCAGGCGCTGCTCACGAAAGCCGACATCGGCATCGGCAGCCTGATCGGGATGAAGTTGCGGAACGTCGATTACGCGATGATCGTGCGCCAGAAGATCGCGCTCGTGCAGGCCGGGGTGAAGGTGACGACGGGCGAACTCGAATCGCACTTCCTCGCGCGCGGCAACGTGCCCAAGACCGCGACCGCGGTCATCGCGGCGCACAAGGCCGGGTTGGACCTGCCGTGGCGCGTCGCCGCCGCCATCGACCTCGCGGGCCGCGACGTGCTCGAAGCCGTCCGCACGAGCGTGAACCCGAAGGTCATCGACTGCCCGGACCCGGCGAAGGGCAAGTCGTTCCTCGACGCCGTGTGCCGCAACGGCATTCAGCTCCTCGCCAAAGCCCGCGTGACGGTGCGCACCAAGCTCGAACGGCTCGTCGGCGGGGCGACCGAAGAAACCATCATCGCCCGCGTGGGCGAGGGCATCGTGAAGGCCATCGGTTCGGCGGCCGACCACAAGGAAGTGCTCGCGAACCCCGGCATGATTTCGCAGACGGTGCTGCACAACGCCCTCGACGCGCAGACCGCCTTCGAAATCGTTTCGATCGACATCGCGCACATCGAAGTCGGCGAGAACATCGGTGCGAAGCTGCAAGCGGACCAAGCCGCGGCCGACCTGCGCGTCGCTCAGGCCGAAGCCGAGAAGCGCCGCGCCGCGGCCGTCGCCCGCGAGCAGGAAATGCGCGCGCTGGTCGAAGAGAACCGCGCGAAGGTGGTGGAAGCCGAAGCGCAGGTGCCGCAGGCCATCGCCGAGGCGTTCCAGAAGGGCAACTTGGGCGTGATGGACTTTTACAACATGAAGAACGTGCAGTCCGACACGCTGATGCGCAACAACATCGCCACCATGACCGGCGGGGCCGAAGGGCAGTCCGGGTCCGGCCGCTGACCGCGGCTCCACAATCACTCATCGCGGGAGGCGCGCCGTGGCGAACGTCTGGGTCATCATCGCCCTGATTCTGATCTCGTCGGCGGTCGGGGCGATTGCGAAAGTGCTGAACAACCTCGCCGAACAGCAGGCGGCGCGCCGCGCGGTGCAGGAGCGCGAGGCCCGCGCCGAGCGCATGCGCCAAGCGGCCGAGCGCGCCCGGGCGAGCGAAGACGAGCGCGCCGAGCGGCCCAAAGCGGCCCCCGCGGCGCGCGAACCGGAGCACGCGGGCGGCGCGGTGAAGCCCGCGACTTCGGACATGGACCGGTTCCTCGCGGAGATCGACAAGTTGCGCCGCAAGGCGGCGCTCGCTGCCCCCCCGCCGGCAGCCGGGTCGTCGGCCCCGGTCGCGCCGGTGGTGCAGCCGATCAAGCCCCCCGCCGACAAGCCCAAGCGCGCGGTGGCGGAGTACGCGGACGCGCCGCCGGCCGCGGCAGCGCCGCCCCCGCTGCCGAGCGGGTTCAGCAGCCCGCACGGTCCGGCCCGCGCCGCCCCTGAGGCCGCGCAGGTGGAGCAACTGCCGGTGGCCCCGGTGGTGCGCACCCCGAGCGCGACCGGGGCCGCGGCGACGAAAGTAACGAAACTCCCGACGCGCGCCCGCCCGGCGTCGAAGACCAACTTCGGGAAGAACCTCACGGCCCTGCTCGCCTCCGGTCAGGGCGTGGCACTGGCGGTGGTGATGCAGGAAATCCTCGGCCCGCCGAAGGCGAAGAAGAACGCGAAGGCCGAACCGCAAGCGTGACCGCGGCGAACGGGCAGACACGCACCGCGGCCGGGGTGAAGCCCGGCCGCTTCGCGTTGAGGGCGCGCACATGACCGAAGAGGAGTGGCTGCGCTCCGCGCACCCGGAGCACATGCTTGCCGAACTGCCCTCCACGGGCAGCGCGCGACGGTATCGTCTGTTCGCGGTGGCGTGCTGTCGGTGTGTCCAATCTCGCGTCTGCGCCGGGCCGTTTCACACCGCAGTCGATGTTGCGGAACTGTACGCGGACGGTGTGCTCCCTATCAGCGATTTGGTTGCAACGTTGCGCGTAACGAGCGACGGCTTCCCCGACTTGTCTCGCGGTGAGTTCGCGGCGGTGCGCGCCTGCGTCAGCCCGACCGCATGCGCAGAGGCAGCGGGGCGGACCCTCCTCGCCGTAACTGGCGTAAAGCGCGTGCCCGGTGGTATTCGGAAACGCACCGCCGCGCTCCTGCGCGACATCTTCGGGAATCCGTACCGGCCGGTGGCGTTCGATCCCGCGTGGCGCACGGACACCGCGGTGTCACTCGCGCGCGGCATGTACGACTCGCGCGACTTTGGCGCGATGCCGATTCTCGCCGACGCCCTCCAAGACGCCGGGTGCGAAGACGAACAGGTTCTGAATCACTGCCGCGACGCAACCGCACCGCACGTCCGCGGGTGTTGGGTGTGCGATCTGGTGTTGTCTTTAGGGTAGTAGGCACGCTCCGCGTGCCGTGTGTTCGGGCCGATTCAACTTCCCCACGTCGTACAGCCTTCTGTCCTCTTCAGAACGGCACGCGGAGCGTGCCTGCTACCCTGCTTGTGACAATGTGGCGCTTTCGCGCCGCTCGCCGGCGCGGTACGATACACGCAGGAACCCGCGGAGAGCCGAATCGCCATGCACCGTTCGCTCTTGCTCGTGCCCGTCGCGCTGGTGGCGCTCGTCGCCGCCGCGCCGGCGTACGCCGACCCGCCGGACGAACTCGTGCGCCGCGCGAACGACCTGTACCGCAACGGCGACGCGGCCGGGGCCGAGCGCCTGTACGCCGCCGCCGAGGAGCGCACCGGCGACCCCGGTTTGGTCGCGTTCAACCGCGCCGCGGTGCTCTTCGACCGCGAACAGTACCGCGAGGCCGAGAAGCAGTACGCCCGCGCGCTCGACGACGCCGCGTGCCCGCCCGAGCGCGCCGCGAAGGCGTGGTACAACCGCGGCACCACCCTGCTCCGCCGCGGCGGGAGTGCGAGCGTGTACCGCTCGGCGGTCGCGTGCTTCGAGAACGCGCTCGATGCCCCCGCGGCCGACCCCGACCTGAAGCGCCGCGCCGCGCACAACCTCGAACTGGCGAAGCTCGCGTGGGACGAGGAGCGCAAGAAGGCGAACAAGCCCGAAGACCGGTCGCCGAACTCGGACCCGCCACCGGAAGAGAACCGCCAGAATCGCCCGGACCGCGACCCCGCAGCCGGCACCGACCCGGACCCCAACGGCACCGACCCGAACGGCACCGGCACCAAGCCCAAAGCGCAGCAGCAACCGGTGCCCGTGCCGAAAGGCTCCAACGGCACACCGAACCAGACCAACCAACAAACCGCGGGCAACAACCCGAACCTCGAAGTGCTGCGCGACAGCGACACCGTGCAGAAACTGACCCCGGACGAAGCCCGGCGCAAGCTCGAAGCGATGTCGGAGCGGCGCAAGCGCGAGCGCCGCGCGATGCTCGAAACGCTCGCCGGCCCGGACCGCCCCGGCGTGATGGACTGGTGACGCGGTGACGTAAAGAATCGAACGCGCCCCGCGAATCGCGCCCGCCCTCGCCCCGCGCCAGCGGGGAGAGGGCAGCGAACGAAGTTCGCGGGTGAGGGGCGCTTCGCAGATAATGGGGCGACGCGAAATCTCGACCGCGTAACTCCTTCTGTCGTGTAGCGCCCCTCACCCGGCGTCACGCCGGATTAGCTGCGCCTGCTTTCGCAATCTTGCTTCGCGCCGCCACCCTCTCCCCGCTGGCGCGGGGCGAGGGTAGAAAACCGTCCGCGGCTCATGCGCACCGCATCCGCCGCCCTTGCGGGTGGGGTTCGCCAAGATGCACACCGTTCACCCAAAGGCTCGCGCATGTCCGGTCGGGGCGTCTCGTTCGCGGTGCTCGTCGTGCTGTGCGCACTCGGCGCGGCGCGCGCGCAGCCGGCGCTCTTCGAGCCGGAGCGCGACTACTACAAGGCCAAAGGCGTCGGCGTTTCGGTGAAGTGGGACGTACCCGCGCCGAGCGTGCAAGAGGGCCGCGACCTCGCCGTAACGCTCGTCATTTCGCGCGTGCAGAACCCGTCCGAAGTGGTGCGCCCGGACCTCGGCAAACTGCCCGCGTTCGCCGAACGGTTCGAGGTGGCGAAGGCCGCGCCGCCGCCCGCGATCAACGGGAACGAAGTGCGGTTCGCGTACACGCTGCGCCCGCGGAGTCGCACCGTCGATAAGGTGCCGGCGCTCGACTTCTACTACTTCAACCCCGCGGCCGCACCGGGCACGAGCCAGTTCCGACTCACGCGCGCCGACTCGGTGCCGGTTCGCGTCAGCGCCCCGCCGCCGAAGCCCGCGATCCCGATGACCGAACCCGACCACTTGTTCGCGGTGCCGGCGGTGCCGAGCGAAAGTGCGTTCGAGCCGTGCCGGTGGGCGTGGGGCGCGGCGGCGCTGTTCGGCCCGCTCGCGGCCTTCGCATGGTTCCTCGCGTGGCGGCGCGTGTACCCGGACGCGGCGCGGCTCGCGCGCCTGCGCCGGACGCGGGCGGCGCGCCGCGCGATCGACGGCGTCCGCCGCGCCGCGCGCACCGCCGACCCGCCCGCCGCGATTGCCGCCGCGGTTCTGAGCTATTTGCGGGACCGGTTCCCGCTGCCGGAAAGCGCCGTCACGCCGTCGGAACTGGAAGAGGCTCTGCGCGCGGCCGACGTGCCGGAAGCGCTCGCGCGCGAGGCGGCCGACGTGTTCCGCGCGTGCGACCGCGCCCGGTTCGCGCCGCCGAACGACAGCGGGCTGTCACTCGCGGCCGACGCCGAAGCCGCGGTCGTGCGTTTGGAGGCCGGCGCGTGAAACGGCTCGCGCTTCTCGCACTGCTGCTGCTGCCGTGCGCGGCGAGCGCCGGGTTCCCCGGCGATCCGCTCCGCGCCGCGGCCGAAGCGTTCGCAGAGGGCGCGTCCCTGCGCGGCGATTCCGCAAAGGCGCGGCCGAAGTTCGCGCGTGCCGCGGAGTTGTATGACGTGGTGTGGAACCGCGGGCTGCGGTCGGCGGAACTGGCGCTGGCCCGCGCCCGCGCGCACCGGCTCGCGGGGAGTTTGCCGCGCTCAATCGCGGCGCTGCGCGACGGCCGCGCGGCGGTGCCGTCCGCGCGCGACCTGCAAACCGAACTCGCCGAAGCGCGGGCGGCGGTCGCGCACCCGCTCGAAGGGCCGGTCGGGGCGCAGTGCCGGGCGCGCGACGCGTTCACCGTGGCCGCGCGCGTGTCGGTCGCGGAAGCGTGGGTGCTGGTCGGGGCGCTGTGGTTCTGCGCGTGCGCGTGCGTGGTGCGGTTCGTGATGACGCGCGCCGCCGGGTGGCTGTGGGCCGCGGGCGCGTTCGCACTCGCGCTCGCGGCGTTCGGCGCGCTGTGGGTTCACGACGCCCGCGCGCGCTCCGACGACCGCCCGGCGCACGTCTTGCTTTCGGACGCGCTGCTGCGCACGGGGAACGCGAGTTCGTACCCGGAGCGGTTCGACGCGCCGCTGCCCGCGGGCGCGGAAGTGCGCGAACGGTCGCGCCGCGGCGGGTGGGTGCAAGTGGAACTGCCCGGCGGCGCGATCGGTTGGCTGCCGGAGGGGGTACTCGTCGCGTGCGCCGGCTGATTCACGAGCAAGTCTTCGCGAACGAGCGCACGCAATTCGCAGGCCGGACTTTTGTTCACGAGCCGGAATTGATGGTTCACCGGCTACGATTTTGATTCACCCGCTCCGCGAAGTGATTCACGCGAAGGGGTGTGCGTCTCCGCGTGAACCAATGAGTACCGCGCAGCCGGCGCGAGAGCGGTTGCGGGAACGGTACAGCGGATGCGACGCGGAGCGTCGCACCACGATAGTGGCACGACGCGAACCGCAAGATCGTTTCCGAACCCGCTCTAGTGGCGAGTTGCAGCTCAGTTGTAGCGCGGCGCGATTCGAGTTGCGAAGCGCCCTCGCTCACGCGTCGGGCTACTCTGGTGTAGCCCGACGCGTGAGCGAGGGCGGAACGCAACAACTGAGCTGCAACGCACCTCTAGTCCGCGGCCGGCGGGGGCGCGTTCTGAGTCGCGGCCTTCCCCGCGAGCGCGTGCGCCGCGGGCTTGCGAATGTCCCACACCAAGCCGACCAGCGAAAGCGCGCGGAGGAACGTGTAGGTCGGGTCGAGTTCCCACCACTTGTGGCCGTGCGCGGCCGAGCGCGGGTCGGCGTGGTGGTTGTTGTGCCACCCTTCGCCGCTGGTGAGCGCGGCCACCCACCACACGTTGCGGCTTTCGTCCGGCGTGTTGTAGTTGCGGTAGCCCCACATGTGCCCGGCCGAGTTCACCAGCCACGTCGCGTGCCACACGAACACGATGCGCACGAAGAACGCCCACGCCACCAGCGCCGCCCCGAACTGCCACCCTTCGACGAAGTAGCCGACCGCGTACAGCGCGACCGCGAACAGCACGTTCAGCAGCACGAAGAACCGCTCCATGAACACGAGCACCGGTTCGCGGAGCAGGTCGGGCACGTAGCGCGCCCAATACTCCTTCTTGTTCTCGATGCTGGGGTAGCTGTAGAAGAACCACAGCATGTGCCCCCACCAGAAGCTCGACTTCGGGCTGTGCGGCGAGTGCGGGTCGGCCTCGTCTTCGGTGTGCTGGTGGTGCACGCGGTGCGTCGCGGACCAACTGAGCGGCCCGCCCTGCAGCGCGAGCGTGCCGCACAGCGAGAAGAAGTAGCGGAGCGCCCGCGGACAGTGGTACCCGCGGTGAACCAGCAACCGGTGGTACCCGCAGGAGATGCCGAGGTTCGTGGTGACGAGCACCAGCACCCCAGCGACCGCGACCGCGGTCCAATCGAAGAACAGCGCGCCGCCGACCGCCGCCGCGACGTGAATCAGAATCACCGACACGGCCATTCCGAGGCGCACCCGGGACCGCGGGCCGGGCGACTTCACTTCGGGGTCGGCTTCGGGGTCGCGCGCGGCGCGCGGGGGAATGAGGGGGACGAGCGGATCGGAGTGGGTTGGCATTCGGAGCCGTAACTCTCTGGGGGAATGCGAGCGCAGAGGGCCGCGAACCGGCACATAGTAATGATTAGGATTCGCCGACGCGAGTTGCTCGCCGAAAATTTCGCCCGGCGCGAATCGCGCTCCAAAAGGCGAGCGGCACGCGTGAGCGTGCCGGTGTGGAACAGTCAAGAACCGGCACGCTCACGCGTGCCGCTCGCCAAGAGGCAGGGTTACTTCGGGAGCGTCGCGGGGATGCGCGGCACGGCGCGCGGGGCCGGTTCGGGCGTCGCGCCCGGCGGCTGCACCACCGGCGGCAGCTCCGGGAGGAACGGCGGCAGGGTCGGAACGTAGTCCGGTTCGCGGGCCGCGCCCGGCGGGTCGGGAATCAAAGCCGGTGGTTCCGTCTGAACGGGCACCGGCGGCACGGTCACGGCGAACGCCGGCTGCGCGAGGGGCGGTTCGGGCGTCACGTTCGCGAGCGGCGGGGGGCCGGCGCTCGGCTTCGGCGCGGGCTTCAGGCTCGCGACCATGTCGGCGAAGAAACTGCGCACGACCCGCGGCCCGGCCGGTTGCGCGACCGGCGGCAGTTGGGGCACCGGAACCGCGACCGGCGGTTGCGGCGCGCTCGCCTTCGGGGCGGCGGGCGGTGGCCCGACCGGCGTCAGCGCGACCACCACGCGCGGCCCGGGCCGCGCGGCAATCGGCGGCTCCTCGGTCTCGTTCGCGCGCCACCCCAGCCCCTGCGCGCTGCGGTAGCCGTTCAGGTGGTAGCCCCACAGAGCCTGTTTGCACGCGGCGCGCACGTCCGGCACCGCGTCTCCGACCGCTGCGGCTTCGAGCGCCGCGCCCGCGAGGGGCGAGACGACGTTCAACTGACCGAGCGCGTCCGCGGCCCCGGCGCGCACTTTCGCGGACGTGTCGCGCTTGAGTGCGGCCGCGAGTGCCGGAATGAGGTCGGGTTGTTCGCGGGCGTCGGCGAAGGCGAGTTCCGCGGTCGCGGAGAGGCGCTTCTTGTCGTCCGGGTCGCTCTTCAGCACTTCGAGCAGCGCGCGCACGCGGGCCGTGTCGGTCTTCGCCTTCTGGTCGAACAGCGGGGGCACCGCGGGGGCGGCGTGCGCCGCGAGAACCGCGGCCGCGAGGGCGAACGAGAACAGCGAAGTGGTGCGCGTCACGGGTCCGACTCCACGGGTGGCTTCCCTATGGTTCGGCGCGCGCGCGGTCGCGGGGTGGCAATTTCGGCAGAATGGGAAACGGCGCGCGGCCGGTCGCCGCTACGCGGGGCGCGTTCCTTAGAACCCGCCCGGCCCGCCGGGGCCACCGGGCAGGTTCTGCCGGTTGCGGTTGTTCAGCAGCGTTTCCTGCTGGCGCTCCGGCGACTTCGGCCGGTAGATCGCGGTGTCCGGTTGGCTGTACCGCGCTTCGTCCGGCGGGAGGACGTACTCTTCCCGCTTGGGCACGCCCACGTCGTACTTGTCGTGATAGCAACCGGTACCGGCGAGCGCCGCGAGTGCCGCGACCGTGGCGATGAGCGCGCGCATGACCTGCCCCCAGAAGTTCGTGCGAGAGCCGCGGGTATAGCGGTCGGCCCCGCGAACGCAAGGCGAAGCGCGGCCCGCGCACAGCTTGCCCAAGTTCCGGCGCGGGTCGACGCGACCGGCGGAACTGGGTGAACCGGCGAATCCGGGCGGGCCGATAAACTCGGCACGCACGGACGCCGCACGCGCCACGGACGGCGCACTTCGGCTCCCCGCACGGAGGCTTTCGCATGACCCGTTGGTTCCGCAAACGGTGGGCGCTCGCCGCGCTCGTCGGCGCGACCGTGACCCTCGGCGTCGCGTCCACCCGCGGCGCGGACGCCCCGCACAAGGTCGGCGACGTCATCTCGCTCAACTTCGGCAACGGCGAAAAACAGGTGCAGGTGCTGAAGATCGAGAAGCAGGCCGACGGTTCCTTTCACTCGGAAGTGAAGGACCAGAAGACCGGCGAGACGTTCACGCTCGTGGACCGGCCGGAGAACGCGCCGCCGGCGGGCGCGCCGAAGGGCACCGCGCCGACCGCGCCGAAGGGCACCGCACCGGGCACCTCGAAGCAGCCCGCGCCGCCCCAAGCGAAGCCGCGCACCACCGACCCGCTGATGCCCTCCCCCTCCGCGACCCCGGACCTGTCGAAGGACAAGGCGAAGGAGCCGGAAAAGGAGAAGCGCCCGCTGTTGGGCCGCTTGTTCGGCGACCGCGACAAATCCGCGGCACCCGACACGAGCGCTTCGATGAAGCCCGCGGAGCCGACCGAACCGCCGAAGCGCACCGGCCTGCTGTCGCGCGTCTTCGGCTCGAAGAAGCCGGACGCACCGGCCGCCAGCACGTCCGCAATGGTGCCAGCGGCGAAGCCGAGCGCGCCCCCCGCCGTGGTTCCGACGCCGGGCGGGTTGGGCCGGCCCGCGACCGGCGAACCGCCCCGCGCGATGCCCGCGACGAAGCCCGTGGTGCCGCCGGCCCCGGTGATCCCGGTGCCGAGCGCCCCGAGCGCCGCGCCCGCGTTCCCCAAGCCCGCGCCGCTCCCGCTGCCGACGGTACCGAGCATCCCCGCGCCGCTCCCGAGCGCGCCGCCGCTGCCGGGCATTCCGGTGCCGCCGGGCGGCACGAGTTCCGCGCCGCCCGCGCACGGGGTGGTGCCGGTGGGGCACGCCGTGCCCGGCGCGCAACCGCCGCTCGTGATTACGCCGCCGCTCGGGCAGGTTCCCGCCGGGGTCGCGTTCGACCGCGAAGTGCAACCGTGGGTCGCCCAACTGCAAACCGCGATCGGCCCCTCGGAGCGGTTGCTCGCGGCGCAAGCGCTCGCGAACTGCCGGCACTGCGGCACCGACGGCGTGAAGGGCGCGCTGTTCGAGGCCGCGAAGCGCGACCCGAACGGCGAAGTGCGGGCCGCGTGCATCACGCACCTGTGCAAACTCGGCTTCTACGACGCGCAGTTCCTCGCGCACATCGAAGCCGCCTGCACCGACGCCAACGCGGACGTGTGCGCCGCGGCGAAGGCCGCCTGCGCGAAGATGCTGCGGAAGTGATCGCGCTTCTGGCGAGCGGCGCGACGTGAGTCCGCCGGTAAAGCAACACAACTTCAGAGCGCGGGGCGCACCGGAGTTGCATAGCTCTACCGGCGGACTCACGTCGCGCCGCTCGCCGAGCGCGAAAATCACTACTTCACCTCGAACTCCGTGGGCTTCATTTCCAGCGTCTTGCCTTCGATCTTTATCGGCTCACCGAAGCGCCCGGGCGCGCCGCCCTTCACACCGCTCTCGTGCCAGAACACGATGCGGTAGTTCCCCGCGGGCGCGTTCTTGATCTCGAACTTGCCGTCGTCGTCCGTCACCGCGTAATACGGGTGATCGAAGATGCGCACGTACCCGGTCATCCACGGGTGAACCGTGCACTTGTACTGAATCGGCGTGCGCTCCTCCACCAGAGGTTTCGGCATCTTCCAGTTCTGGTTCGGTTGGATGTTGGGGTTGAACGTGCCGTTGTTCGCGCTGTCCCAGAAGAAGTTGTGAACGATGGCCGCGGGGTTCTTCACCACGATCGTGTCGCCCACGCGCGCGCACGTCACGCGATCCACGAACATGCAACACGGTTGATCGATCACCACATCCGCCGCTTTGCGCTTCGCGTCGGACGGGTGAATCTCTTCGGCCTTGAACGCAGCGTTCGCGTTGTTCCCGTTCGGGCGCAGGAACACTACGACGTTCTTCACCCCGCGGTTCTTCGGGTTCACGATCACCGATTCGTCGAGGATCGGCCCCTTCGCGAGGCACACCTTCTGGTCTTGGTTCACGTTCAGCGGCTTGCGCTGCGGGACCGGCATGTTCGCGGGGAACACCACCTGCCCGGTGATGTTGGTCCACTGCTTGTCCTGTGCCGACGCGACCGACGCGGAGGCGAACGCGAGCGCGCAGCAGCACGCGCGCACTACGAGAGAGCGCATGAGGGAACCTCAGTGTGAAGCGGGAAGGCCGACCGATGGGTCGGCGCGAAGCTACTTCGCCTTCATCCAACTCGAAGCGAAACTGTCGTACGCGATCGTGCCGAGCGCAGCGGAGCCGGACAGCGCCGCGGGGATCGTCACCTTCGTGCCGAACCGGCCCTTCGGCCCGCCGCCGTGAAACCCCGCGGCCTCGTGCCACACCACCAGCCGCCACGCGCCGACCGGCGCGCTCTTGATCTCGAACCGGCCGTTGCCGTCGGTGATTGCGAAGTACGGGTGATCGAACGCGCGGACGACGCCGCGCGCCCAGTGGTGAACGTTCGACTCGAACCGCCACAGACCGCTCGCGTCCTTCAGCGGTTCGGACGTGTGCCCGTTGTCCGGCGTGAGCAGGCGGTTGAAGGCGTCGTCGCCGCCGCTGAACGAATCGAACTTCACGTTGGTCGCAACGGTCATCGCGTTGTGGAAGCTCACGCGGTCGCCGAACCGCAGCGCCGTGACGCGCGGCGAGAACTGCCCCGCGGCGAACTGCACGTCGTGCGTGCGCGGCGCGTGCTCGCGCAGGTCCGGGTTGATCGCGCCCTCCGGGAGCGCGGCTTTGCGGTCTTCGGAATCTGGGCGCAGCCACACCACCGCGTTCGCCACGCCGCGGTTGTCCGGGTCGATGAGTGTGTCCGTAATGCGCAGCGGGGCGAACGGCTTCATCGCCTCGGCGTCCTTCATTGCGCCGGGCGTGACGTATTCCGCGGCGGGCGGCGTGCGGTCCTTCGGGAACACGACGCGCCCGGACACCGTGACCCACTTCGGCACCTCGACCGCCCGCGGCGCGGGAACCGGTGGCGCGTCCGGTGCCGGCTCCGTCGGCGCGAGCGCGAAGGCAGCGCCGACCGCCGCGAGTAGCACCGCGGCGCACGCGGCGAGCGCCTTCGCGCCGAACCCGGTGCGCGTCACTTCCGCCGCGAGCGCGGCGCTGAGTGGCGAAGGTTCCGGCGCGAGCGCCGGAACCGCGGCCCGCGCCGGGGACGCCAACCCGATTCCCAGAAGGCCCGCGCCGAGCGTGATTCCGCGCCCCGCGAGCCGCGCGCGCAGCAGTTCCTTCCCGCGTTCGAGGCGGCGGCGCAGCGTGCTCAGGCTCCAACCGAGTTCGCGGGCTGCTTCGTCTTGCGTGCGCTCTTGGAGGAAACACGCCACCAGCGCCGCGCGGCACTCCTCCGGCAGCGCCCCAAGCTCCTCATCGAGCGCGCTCAACAGTTCATCGAAGTTGCTCTGCGGTGCGGTCGCGGGTTCGCTCGCACGAAGGGCTTCGCGCCGCTCGCGCCGGGTCTCGCGCCGCCGGGCCGCGAGCGCGACACGCCGCGCGATCCCGAACAGCCACCCGCCGACGGACGCGGCCGAACTCGCGCGCCCCGGGTCGCGGGCCAGCACGAGGAACACCGCTTGAAACGCGTCTTCGGCGAGGTGCGAATCGCGCACGGCGCGCCGGCACACGCCGAGTACCAGCGGCCCGTGCCGCTTCACGAGGTACTCGAACGCGCTTTGGTCGCGGCGCTCCGCGAACCGCGCGAGCAGCGCGCGGTCGTCCAGCGCGGACAGCGGGTTCGGGAGTTTGGTCGCCATGCGGCACCTGCGGAGCGAACCTTTACCCCATCATGTCCGGTCGCGGCGCGAAGTGTTCAACATTTTGGCGCTTCACAGCACGCCCGCGAGGATGAGCGCCCCAATCGCCGCGCCAAGCACGAGCCGGTACGCCACGAACGCGAACGTGCTGTACTTCTTCAGGAAGTTCAGCAGCAGCGCGATGGCGAAGTAGCCCACCACCGCCGAAACCAGCGTGCCCACCGCGAGCGCCGCGAGGTCGTCACTCGAAGCGAACAGGCTCGGCGCTTCGCCCGCGACCGGGTTCTTGAGCTTCTTGTACTCGTCGTAGAGTTCCTTCAGCCCCGCGCCGAGGATCGCGGGGAGCGACAGCAGGAACGAGAACCGCGCCGCCGCCGGGCGCGACAGCCCCGCGAACAGCCCCGCGGTGATCGTGGTGCCCGACCGCGACGCGCCCGGCATCAGCGCGAGCGCCTGAAACAGCCCCACGAAGAGCGCGTCGCGCCACGTCGCTTCGCTTTCCGCGCGCGCGGTCCCGCGCCGCCGCGCCCACACCTCCGACGCGGCCATGAGCAGCGCGAACACCACCGCGACCACCGCGATTGCCGGCGGGTTGAAGAACGTCTCCTTCAGCCACTTCTTCAGTGCGAACCCGGCGACGACGACCGGCACGCTGCCGAGCACGATGAGCCAACCCAACCGCGAATCCGGTGTCGAGGCGAACGTGCGCGAGCGGATGTCGGACCACAGCCCCTTCAGCATGCGGCCAATGTCGGCGCGGAAGTACACGAACACCGCGAGCAGCGTGCCGAGTTGGATGACGACCGTGAACGCGTCTTCGGCGCGCTCGTGCCCCATCAGCCGCCGCGCGACGATGAGGTGCGCGGTGCTGCTGATCGGGAGAAACTCCGACAGCCCCTGAATGAGACCGAGTACCGCCGCTTCCCAAATGGGCATTGGAGTTCCGCGTAGCGAATAGTGGACAGCGGGCGCGCCCGCCGGCATCATGTGCGCATCCGAAGGCGCACACGGTACAAGTAGGGGAAAACCATGTCTACGGACCTTTCGCGGCGCGGCGCGCTCGCGGGCCTTGCGAGCGCGGCGGTACTCGCTTCGAGCGACGCTCGCGCGGAACCGGCGAAGCCCGCGTTCGGGTTCTGCCTGAACACCAGCACCGTGCGCGACAAAGACGGCAAATCGCGGCCGATCACCGAACTCATCGGGATCGCGGCGAAGGCCGGGTACGACGCCATCGAACCGTGGGTGAGCGAAGTCAACGACTTCGTGAAGGGCGGCGGCACGCTCAAGGAACTGCGCAAGCGGTTCGCCGACGCCGGGCTGAAGGTGCCGGACGTGATCGGGTTCGCGGAGTGGATCGTCGAAGACGAGGGCCGCCGCAAGAAGGGGCTTGAGCAGGCGAAGCGCGACATGGAGTTGGCCGCGGAGATCGGGTGCCCGCGGATCGCCGCGCCCCCCGTGGGCGCGACCGGCGGCGCGAGCAAGCGCGACGACCCGAAGTTCACGCAACCGGTGTTCGACCTCGTCGCCGCCGCCGACCGCTACCGCGACCTGATGGAAGTGGGCGCGAAGATGGGCGTGACGCCGGTTGTCGAAGTGTGGGGCTTCTCGAAGACGCTGCGTCGACTCGGCGAAGCGCTCCTGATCGCCGCCGAAAGCGGCAGCGCGAAGGGCTGCGTGCTACCGGACGTGTACCACCTCTACAAAGGCGGGTCCGACTTCGCGGGGCTGTCGCTGCTGTCCGGTTCGGCCATCGGCATCTTCCACGTGAACGACTATCCGAAGATCGCGCGCGACAAGATCGCCGACGCCGACCGCGTGTACCCCGGCGACGGCATTGCCCCGTTGAAGGACGTGTTTGCCGCATTACGCGCAATGAACTACGGCGGCTATGTGTCGCTGGAACTGTTCAACCGCGACTACTGGAAGCAAGACCCGCTGGAAGTGGCGAAAACCGGCTTGGCGAAAACGAAAACCGTCGCGGGGTGAGGGCGCGACGAGTAACGAAGGCGCGCGCAAAATTGCGCGCGCCTTCGTTACTCGTCGTCTTCGTCCTCTTCATCCTCTTCGAGTAGGCCTTCGACCTCCAACGAGTAATTGAGAAGCGCGGTCTGCGCGATCGGGGAATCGGCGAACGTCCGTAGCGCTTCCTCCAGATACTCCGTCATCTCTTCGGGGTAGTCTTGTCCGCCGGCTTCGGTCGGTGCCCACGACAACCCGCGACCGCGCATGAAGGCATCAACGGCCGCGAACTCTTGGACGTGCGCGGCCACTGTGTTCAAGCTGTTCGCGTAGATCGCGGTCGCAATCGGAGACACACCGAACAGTCGCTGAAACAGTACCGCCGGTGAATCGGACGGCGGTGCGGCACGCGCGATTGTGTCCCACACCGTGCTCGAAACGAGTGCGAATTCGACAGGTACGCCGTTCAGCAGCACGGCGCGCGAGTTGTCGTTGATGTTGCGCTCGACTGCTTGCAACACGTCCGCAGGCTGTTTGAACGGGTAATAGTCGCGCCCGCGGAAGTAATCTTCGTCAACCACGAGGTCGCCGGAGCGCAACGCGCTCTGGAAGAAAGCGAACACGAGCGCCGTATTCTCATCTTCGTCAATCATGTCGATCGAACCGTACCTGTTGTAGTTCCCTGTCACCGCGAGCGCGATCGGCGCGTACCCGTCGGCGACTTGCTGTAACAGTACGAGTGCGGTGTTCGCCCCCTTGAGGCTGACACCCGTCACCGCACACCGACAGTCGTAGAAGCCCATCGCGCCTCCGTGTTCAACTGAGAGCTACGGCGATTGCTGCCGTGTCACTGTTTGCTTTACCATTCCGAAGGACACGATTCTCTCACTGCGCGCCCGACCTAGCAATCCGGTGCGCGCGAGCGGATAATCGGCCCCGCCTTAGAGGGCCGAGCCATGCAACACCTGTTCGAGAGCGTCGCGCGGGCGATTCAGGAGCGCGGGTTGCGCGGGCTGCTCGAGGCCGTGCCCGGCGGGAAGTACGCCTACGACATCGCACTCGGAGCGTACCGCTTCTACTGCGAGCGCCGCAAACTCGGCCTCTTCAAAGAGGAACTCGCCCGCGCCGCCGCTGCCAACTCCGCCGAGGTGCGCAAGGTCGCGGAGGAAGTGGCGCAACGGGTGGCGAAAGACGCGCCCAGCGAGGAGCGCAAAGCGCTCGCGGCGTACCTCACGCAAATCCCGAACGCGGTGCGCGCGAGTTTGAAGCGCCCCGAAGACCCGTTCGGCATCACCGTGCCGCCCACCGGCGAACTGCCCAGCGCGCTCGACTTCGAGCGCGTGCTGCCACAACGCCTGCCGCACTTCCGCGAAGGCGACGCGGTGCCCGGGCGCGCCGGGTGGCTGTTGCACGAACTCCTCGGCCTTGGCGGGTTCGGCGAAGTGTGGCTCGCGCGGCACGCGCTCGTGCCCACCGCGCGCGCGGTGAAGTTCCTCACGGACCGCGCCGCCCGTGCGCGGCTCGCCGAACACGAAGGCCGCGTCGTCGCGCGCGTAATGGCGCTCGGGCCGCACCCGAACGTCGTGCAGTTGCTGGACGCGGACGTGAGCGGCGAGTGCCCGTGGCTCATGTACGAACACGTTCCCGGCGGCAGCCTCACGGAACTCGTCCTCTCGTGGCACGCGCTCCCGAACGCGGAGCGCGTGACGCGCGCCACGAGCGCACTTCGCCAATTGGCTGAAGCGGTCGGGGCGTTTCACCGGCTCGCGCCGCCCGTCGTTCACCGCGACCTGAAGCCCGCGAACGTGCTCGTCGCGGCCGAGGGCGCGCTCAAAGTCACCGACTTCGGCATCGGCGGCGCGGTGCTGCCGGAACCGACGCTGAACACCGGCGCGCCGCTGACCGGGCGGCTCGAAACGGCGCTGCGCGGGAGCGCGTCGCCGCTGTACGCCGGCCCGCAGCAGCGCGCCGGGAGTGCGCCCGATCCGCGCGACGACGTGTTCGCGCTCGGCGTGCTCGCGTTCCAGATGCTCACGGGCGAACTGAGCGCCGCACCGGGGCCGCGGTTCGAGCGCGACCTGCGCGCTCGCGGCGCGCCCGCGGACCTCGCGGACCTGATCGGCGATTGCGTGGACCCGGACGCGGACCGGCGGTCCCGCGACGCGGGGGAAGTGGCGGCGCGGCTGAAGCAACCTACCCCCCCGGCCCCCCTCCCTAAAGGGAAGGGGGAGACTGAGCCAGACGTCTCGCTGCGCTCGGCGTCCGAAGAAGCAGGTTCTGCGTCGTCGAGCGCAGCGAGACGAATCTCCCCCCTTCCCTTTAGGGAGGGGGGGCCGGGGGGGGTAGGTTCCGCACGCTCGCCCCTCGAAGGCGGTTCGCCGACGTTCGCGCTGCTGCCGCTCGCCGAGGCCGCGGAACCGGAGCCGTGGCTCGTGCCGCTCGTGGGGACGTGGTTCGCGCGGGCCGCGGCCGACGCGCCGTGGGAACCGGTCGCGCGCACGCCGGGCACGGTCGTCGCGCGGCCCGGTGGCGCGTACCGGCTCGCGCTCGACCCCGCGACGGACGACGCAGCGCTCGAGCACCTCCGCGCGCTCGCGGGGATGGTCGGCCTCGAAGCGGTCGATCTCACCGGGTCGCGCGCCACCGACGCCGGAATCGTGCACCTCGCGCACCTGCGCGGGCTGAAAGCGATTTCGCTCGCCGAAACGCGCGCGACCGACGCCGCGGTGGTCGCGCTGCTCGCGCGGTTCCCGGACCTCGAAGCGCTCGCGCTCACCGGGTGCCCGCGCATCACGCCCGCGGTCGTTCCACACTTATTGAAGGCGCGCAAGCTGAAGGTGCTGTCGCTGCCGGCGTGCGCGGACAGCGCCGCGGTGCGCGAGGAGTTCGCGGTGCGCCGCCCGCTGTGCCGGCTCGCGTGAGCGCGTAACGCGGCGCGGGTTCGTGCGTTGTTCCGGTACCGCACTCCGGAGCCACCCATGCGCGCGCTCGTCGCACTGCTCGCACTCGCCCTGTCCGTTCCGCTCGCCCGCGCCGACTACGACCCGCTGAAAGTCGAAGCGGCGAAGCCGGAGTTCCACGACTTCACGGTGAAGGACGCGAAGCGCGCGCGCGAGTTGCCGATTCGCGTGTACCTGCCGAAAGACAAAGGCCCCGCGCCCGTCGTGCTGTTCAGCCACGGCCTCGGCGGGAACCGCGAGGCGTCACCGTACCTCGGCGCGCACTGGTCCGCGCGCGGCTACGCGGTGGTGTTCGTTCAGCACCCCGGCAGCGACGACTCGGTCTGGAAGGGCGTCCCGGTCGCACAGCGCATGAGCGCGATGCAAAAGGCCGCGAACAGCGACAACCTGCTGCTCCGCGCCGCCGACGTGCCCGCGGTGCTCGACCAACTCGAACTGTGGGTGAAAGACGATTCGCACGCGCTCAAAGGCCGGTTGGAGTTGAAGAAGGTGGGCATGTCCGGGCACTCGTTCGGCGCGATCACCACGCAAGCGGTGAGCGGGCAAACCGCCGCGACCGGGAAAGGCGCGGCAGACGCGCGCATCGTCGCCGCGGTGATGATGAGTCCGAGTCCGCCGAAACTCGGCGACCCGAAGCGCGCGTTCGGCGGGGTGAAAATCCCGTGGCTGCTGCTCACCGGCACGAAGGACGATTCGCCCGTCGGCGGGTTCACGCCGAAGGACCGGCTCGCGGTGTTCCCGGCGCTGCCGCCCGGTGCGAAGTACGAGTTGGTGCTCGACGGCGCGGAACACTCCGTGTTCAGCGAAGTGGGCAAGAAGCACCCGAACCACCACAAGGCGATTCTCGCCACCACCGCGTTTTGGGACGCGTATCTGCGGAACGATTCGGCCGCGAAGAAGTGGATCGAGAGCGACACCGACGTGCGCAAAGTGCTGGACAAAGCCGACACGTGGCAGAAGAAGTGACGCGGGCTGTGGTACATTGGAGCCCCAACCGCGGTGCCCCAATGACAGTCACACAACTCGACGGCGATAGCGTTTACACAGTCTCCGAGTTCCTCGCGCAAGACGAGTGCGCGGCGTTCGTGGCGCAGAGCGAAGCCGCCGGGTACGGCGACGCAGAGGTCGCGGGTGTGGTAGCGAAAGACTTCCGCGACAACGACCGCGTGCTGTTCGACGATGCGGCGCTCGCGGCGCGCCTGTTCGAGCGCGCGCTGCCGTTCCTCCCGCCGGTGATCGAAGGAAAGGTGCCGGTCGGGTTCAACGAGCGGTTCCGCTTCTACCGCTACGGCCCCGGGCAAACGTTCAAGCCGCACGTGGACGGCGCGCACCACCGCTTCGCGCTCCGGCAGGCGAGCGAACTCACGTTCCTCATGTACCTGAACGACGATTTCACCGGGGGCGAAACGAACTTCTTCTTCGACTACGCGCTACACCTCGCGCTCGGCGGGCGGGTGCGGTTCGGCGTGCGCCCGGTGCGCGGCACCGCACTGGTGTTCCGGCACCGGGTGCTGCACGAAGGCGCGCCGGTGCTCACCGGGCGCAAGTACGTCCTCCGCACCGACGTGATGTACGGCCCGCCGTAACCGCGCCGCGGGAGCGTTTTGTTCAAGCCGCGCAGACTGTGCGGTCGATACTGTGCGTGCCGGATGGAACGGTTTCCGGACCTCGCACGGGTGCGCTATGCACGGTTCGGCTCGCTGCCTCCCCGCCCTCGCCGCGGTCGCGCTCTTCGGCTTCGTCGTCGCCCCCGGGTGCACGCGGCACCAGTTCCGCGAGCGCGCCGACAAGGACGTCGAAGCGGTCATCAGCCAGAAGAACGTGTACCCCGATTGGTCCGTGAAGAACTGGCACGTCTACCCGGACTCGCGGGCGCGGTTCGCCGACGATTCCAACCCGGACCGCCCGCCGTACCCGCCCGACGACCCCGCGGCCCGCGCGCTCGCGCCCAACCCGCAGCGGCCCACCAAGAAGTCCGGCGTCGGCCGCACCGAGGGCACCGGCTACATGGCCCTCTTGGAGAAATGGGACGCCGAGAACCGCGCGTGGGACCCGGTGCCGCCGGCCCGCGGCGCGGAACCCGCGACCGGCGGGATCCGCCAAGCCGGCGCCAGCGAACCCGCGAAGCCGCTCGCGCAACTCCCGGCGCGCACCGGCCCGGCCGCCGTGCGCCCCGCGACCGGCGCGCCTTACTACCAGAACAACTGGAACCGCCCCGGCGGGAACGTGCCCAGCGCGGTGCCGCCCACCGTGCAGCGGCTCCCGGCCCCGACCGTCGTGGTCGGCGAGCGCGAACCGGTGCGCCACGCCGCCGGCACCGCCGCGCCGACCGCGCCGGGCGAAGTGAGCAAGTTCGCGCCGGCACCGGTTCAGCCGGCGGTCGGCACCGAACCGCCCAAGCCCGGCGCGGCGCCCGTCGTGCCCGCGGTTCAGCCGCCCCCGGTCGCGCCGCCCGCTCCGAAGCCGAACGAGTTCGGCCCGTGGCAGCCCGCGAAGCCGCGCATTCCCGGCCCGGTCGTGCGCGACCTCGGCAACGGCCCCGCCGTTACCGAGATGCGCCCCCCGGTCGTGATGGTGGCCGTGGGCGAAGTCGAGCAGAACGGGAAGGTCGTTCCGGCCGTCGCCGTTACGCCGGTGCCGCCCGCGGTGCCGCCGGTGAAGCCCGCGGTGTGGACCGAGAGCGCACAGCCGGACGCGAAACTGCCACCGGTTCCCAACGTGCCGGGACCGCCCGTGCCCGACCCGAACCCGCTGCCGCCGGTGACGCAACCGGCGCAACCGATGACGGGCGGACCGGTCGGCTTGGGGCCGGCCGGTCCCGTTTACACCGCCGCGGGCGACGACGCCGCGGCCTATTTGCGCGCGCTCGAATCCGGCGCGGTCGGCTACCGCATCACGCTCGAACAGGCCATCGAGTTGGGCCTGTTGAACAGCCGCGAGTTCCAAGACCGGCGCGAAGACCTGTACCTCGCCGCGCTGCCGGTCACGCTCCAGCGGTTCAACTTCGCGTCGCAAGCGTTCTTCACGCAACAGGTGATCCGCCGCTCCACCGGGCGCGAGCTGAACAACGGCGGCGAGCGGTGGACCATGAACACCAGCGGCGGCGCGACCAAACTGTTCCCCACCGGGGCGCAGTTGCTCGTGCAGTTGGCGAACCAAGTGGTAGTCGACCTGTCCGGCGACCGGCCCACCACGACGGTCGGGAACTTCGCGCTCAGCCTCGCGCAGCCGTTCCTTCAGGGCGGCGGCTACGCGGTCACGCTCGAAGGGCTGGCGCAGTCCGAGCGCACGCTGGTGTACGCCACGCGGTCGTACGCGCGGTTCCGCAAAATCTTCTTCGTGGCGCTCGCGTCCGGCGGCGACTACACGAACAACCCGTACGGCCTTCAGGGGCTGTCGGCGAACCTCGGGCGCGGCATCGGGAACAACCTGACCGCGCCCCGCGGCGGGTTCCTCCCGCTGCTGTTGCAGCAGGCCGTCATCGCCAACCAGCGGAAGAACGTGGCGTCGCTGGAGCGCCTGCTGAAGTTGTACCAAGCGTTCCGCGAGGGCGGGCAGCAGTCCGATTTGCAGGTCGGGCAGGTGGAGGTGCAACTGCTGAACAGCCGCGGGCAGTTGCTCGGCAGCGCGGGTAACGGCGGAACCGCGGGCGGCGGCGGCGGCGGCATCCGGTCGTTCTTGGACTCGCTGGACAACTACAAACTGCAACTGGGCCTCCCGATCACGGTGCCGCTCGAACTGGACGACGCACCGCTGAAACCGGTGCGCGAGCAACTCGGCCGGTTCGAGGATGTGTACGCGCAAGTGCAGGAGGTGGAACTGACCGCCGCCAAGTTCAACCCGAACGAGCCGGTGGAGGCGTTCCGCAAGCGGTGGCTCACCCTGCTCACCCAGTCGCCGCTCACCCGCGGCACCGGGTTCGCCAAAAGCGCGCTCGCGCGGTGGGCCGCGTGGGGGCCGGACCGCCTGACCGACGAACAGGCGCGCAAGCGCCTGAGCGACCTGCGCGAAGAGCGCCGCCAACTGCTCGACGCCCGCGCCGACCGCGAGTTGAAGAAGCAACCCGCCCCGCCGGGCGAAGCGGCCAAGTTGGCGGCCCTGAGCGCCGAAATCGACCTCGGCGCGTTCGAACTGCGGGTGCGCGAGTACGAAGCCCGGCCGTGGGCGAAGAAGGACGGCGCGGAACGGGTCACGATTCAGGACGCGGCGTTCACCGCGGCGTACAACGCCTTCTACCTCCTCGTGTTGGAGGCGCGCAACGAGCGTCTGACGCAACTGCGCCGCGACTGGCCCGAACTCGCGCGCCTGCCCGTGGACGGGGCCGACGTGCTCGGGGCGAGCCTCGACGAGGCGTACGCCGCGGTCACACAGGCCGCTCTGACGCACCGGTTGGACCTGATGAACGCCCGCGGGCAGGTGGTCGACGCGTGGCGGCAAATCGCTATCACCGCGAATTCATTACAGGGGACGTTCGATGTCCGGTATGATTTAACGAGTACGACGCCGGACGGTGGGAACAATCCGGTGGCCTTTTCCGGCACGCGGAGCAGCCACCAGCTCACGTTTCGGGCAGAACTGCCGCTCGTGCGCCGGGCGGAGCGCAACAATTACCGGGCCGCGCTGATTTCCTACCAGCGGCAGCGGCGCACGCTAATGGCGTTCGAAGACAACATCGCCACCGACGTGCGCGGCGACGTGCGCGAGCTCCGCACGCTCGCCGAGTTGTACAAGATTCAGCGGCGGGCGGTGGAACTCGGGTACGCGCAGGTGGACAACGCGCAGGCCATCCTGTTCGCGCCGCCGGTGCCGGGCGCGGGGTCCGACGCGGGCAGCGCCGCGGCCCTCACCCAACAGGTGCTGCAAGCCCAAAGCAGCCTGCTGCAAGCGCAAAACAACCTGTACCAGATTTGGGTACAGTACCTGAGTGCCCGAATGGCACTCTACCTCGATCTCGAACAACTCTCACTCGACGACCGCGGGGTGTGGCGTGACGAACTCCTCGACCGAACCGGCAACGGCCCCAACGCAACCGAACGACTCCCGCTCCCCCAACCCGCCGGCGGCGGGCGACCGTAGCGGCCCGAAGGTGCTGCCCTCCGCCGCGGCCGGCGGGGGGCGCGCCGCGCCGCTCATTATCGCCGCGGCCGTCCTCGCGATCGGCGGCGGCGCGGCCGCGTGGTACGCCTTCTTCCGCACCCCCGCCCAGCGCGCCGACGTGCTCTTGCACACCGTGAAGCGCGAACCGCTCGTCATCACCGTGGCCGAAAAGGGCACGCTCGAATCGGCCGACAACGCCGACATCGTGTGCCGGGTGAAGGCCGGCAACAAGGGCTTCTCCAGCACCATCAACTGGGTGATCGACGACGGCTCCCGGGTGAAGCCCGGGCAGTTGCTCATGATCCTCGACGACTCCGGCCTCAAGGACCAAGAGGACGAGCAGCGCATCAAGCTGCAAACCGCAGAGGCCAACCTCACCAAAGCCCAAAACGACTACAAGATCGCGGTGGACAAAGACGCCAACGTGGTGCGGACCGCGCTCGCCGCGCTCGAACTCGCCGAGATCGAGTTGGAGAAGTTCACCGGCCTCAGCACCGACCCCACCCGGCTCGCGCTCGCGGCGCTGGGCGGCGGCCCGCTGCACCTGTCCGAAGACGGCTCCCACCGCCAGAAGTTGGACGACCTCACCGGCCAGTTGCGGCTCGCCGAGTCCGAGGTCGAGCAGTTCCGCGAGCGCTCCGCGTGGGCCGACCGCATGGTGAAGCTCTCGTACATGAGCGCCGCGCAAGCGCAGGCGGAGAAGTCCAAGATGGACAGCGCGGTCGAAAAGATGCGGAGCCTCCAGACCCAGCGCCGCCAGTGGCAGACCTACGACCGCCGCCAGCAGATCGTGGATCTGACGAGCAAGCGGGACAACGCCCGCGCCGCGGTGGAGCTGGCGAAGCGCGAGGCCGCGGCCAACGAGGACAAGGCCCGCGCCGAAGTGGTCCGCGCGAAGTCGGAGTTCGACCAGCAAGACGACCGCCTCGACGAACTCGTGCGGCAGCGCTCGTTCTGCAAGATCTACGCCCCGGACAGCATCGAACCGAACTCGCTGGTGGTGTACTTCAAGCCCGAATCGAGCCGCTTCGGGTCCAGCACGCAGGGCCTCATCGAACAGGGCGCGCAGGTGAAGGAGGGGCAGAAGCTGCTCCGCATCCCGAACCTGAGCAAGATGCAAGTGAACACCAAGGTGCACGAGGCGATGGTCACCCGCATCCGGGGCGACGTGCGCGTGCCCACCCACTTCGTGGACGGGGTGCAGAAGCTCGCCCTGTTCAACACCCACGCCTTCGGCCGCCTCGTGAGCCAGCAGCCGGAGATCACGGAGCGCGTGCGCGAGCGGTACCGCAACCTCGAGTACAAGAAACTGTCCGACGGCCAACGGGCCACCATCCGCGTGGACGCGCTGCCGAACCGCACGTTCGCGGGGCACGTCCGCATGAAAGCCACGGTCGCCAGCCAAGCCGACTCGTGGATCTCGGACGTGAAGTTGTACCAGACGTTCGTAATGGTCGATTCCGAGGTCCTGCCGGACGGCACCCGCAAGCCGATCCAAGGCGAGGAACTGACCCCGGACATGACCGCGGAAGTGCAGATCACCGTTGACGCCTCGAAGGACCCGGTGCTCACGGTGCCGGTGCAGGCCGTTCTCGGTGGCACCGAACTCGCCGCCAAGCGCGAGGTGTTCGTGCGGACCCCCACCGGCTACGACCGCCGACTCGTGACCCTCGGCATTTACAACGAGAAGGTGGTCGAAATCACCGACGGGCTGAACGAGGGCGACGAGGTGGTGCTGAACCCGAAGGTGCTGCTCGCCGCCGACGACCGCACCCGCACCCGCGACGAGGGCGGGAAAGCCGCCCCCGGTTCGAACGGGAGCGGCAAGGGCGACTACTCGAAGGGCGGCTCCGGCGAAGGGCAACCCGGCGGCCCCGGCGGCAGCGGGAAGGGCAAGAAGGGCGGCTTCTCGAAGGGCGGCGGAATGCCGCCGGGCGGCCCGCCCGCGCCGTGAGTGGTTGTCGGTTCTTGGTTGTCGGCCGCCGGATCGCGCGCCGACAACCGACACCAGACGCGCGCCGCCACGAACGAGAACCCACTAACCAACAACCGCTGCCGATGCCCGCCATCGTTCGCATCGTCGATCTGGTGAAGAACTACTACCTCGGCGGGCAGACGGTTCACGTCCTGAAGGGGCTGAACCTGTCGTTCGACGAGGGCGACTTCGTCGCGCTCATGGGACCGTCCGGGTCCGGGAAGTCCACCCTTTTGAACGTGCTCGGGTGCCTCGACCGACTCACCAGCGGCCAGTACTTCCTCGGCGACGTGGACGTGTCGGAAATGTCCGACGATCAGCTCTCGGAGGTGCGCAGCACCTACCTCGGGTTCATTTTCCAGTCGTACAACCTGCTGCCGCAGTACACGGTCGTCGAGAACATCGAACTGCCGCTGCTGTATCAGGGCATCAAGCTGGACGACGCGACGAAGGCCCGGTGCGTGGACCTCGCGGAACTGGTGGGCCTCGGCGACCGGCTCGACCACCGGCCGCTGCAACTGTCCGGCGGGCAGCAGCAGCGCGTCGCCATCGCGCGCAGCCTCGTGAACGACCCGCACCTGATTCTGGGCGACGAGCCGACCGGGAACCTCGACACCAAGACCAGTGTCGAGATCATGCAGATGCTCCGCGAGCTGAACCGGAGCGGCAAGACGATCATCATGGTGACGCACGAGAACGACATCGCCGAGTGGGCGCGCCGCGTGGTGCGCCTGCGCGACGGGCTGGTCGAATCGGACGTGCGCAACGACACCCGCACGATCGCGGAGATGGGCCGATGAGCGCGTCCCCAACCGGCATCAACCCGTACCTGTTCGGCGGCCTCGGCGCGCTGCTGTTGGTCGCGCTGGCGGGCTGGCTGTTCCTCTCCGGCCGCATCGGCCGCGGCGGCACGTCGGCCAAGCTGCGCCGCAGCGTCTCGCTGGCGGTCAAGAGCCTGTGGCTGCACAAGCTGCGGTCGTTCCTCTCGGTGCTCGGCATCATCATCGGCACCTGTTCGGTGATCGCGCTGATGTCGTTCGGCGAGGGCTCGATGCAGGACGCGCTGGAAGACATCAAGCGGCAGGGCGCGACGAACATCATCGTGCGGAGCGTGAAGCCGCCGGACGACTCCGCGACCGCGAGCCGCGGGTTCGTGACCACCTACGGCCTGACCCGCGACGACATCGGGCAGTTCGGGGTGTTCGGCGCCTCGGTCTCGCGGGTCGTCCCCATGCGGGTGTTCCCCACCGAGGTGCGGTACCTCGAGCGCATCCTGAGCAACGGCCGCGTGATCGCCACCACGCCCGAGTACCAGCAGGTGAACAAGCTCGAACTGTCCCGCGGGCGGTTCCTCGTCGAGTCCGACGACTCCGAGTTGGAGAACTACTGCGTGCTCGGCGCGGAAGCGGCCGACAAGTTGTTCCCCTACGAGGACGCGGTCGGCCAATCGATCGGCATGCGCGGGCACTTCTTCCGCGTCGTCGGCGTCCTCAGGGACCGGATGCCCACCGGCGGCACCGGCGGCAGCCAAGCGGCCGAGAACTTCAACCGCGACATCTACATCCCGATCAGCACCAGCCGGCGGCGGTTCGGCGAGGTGATCTTCACCCGCAGCAGCGGCTCGCGCAGCGCCGAAAAGGTGGACGTGAGCCAAGTCACGCTCACCGTGGACGCGCAGGTGGACAAGCCCGAGGGCCGGGCCACCGTAAAGGCCGTCGGCGACGAGGTGAAAGCGATTCTCGAAAAGCGCCACCTCAAGCGCGACTACGACATCACCGTCCCGCTGGACAAGCTCGAAGAGGCCGAGCGCGCGCAGGCCCGGTTCACCGCGCTCATGGCGATGATCGCCTCGATTTCGCTCGTCGTCGGCGGCATCGGCATCATGAACATCATGCTGGCGACCGTCACCGAGCGGACGCGCGAGATCGGCATCCGCCGCGCGCTGGGCGCGAAGCGCAAAGACATCATCCTTCAGTTCCTCGTGGAAGCGGTGGTGCAGACGACCATCGGCGGGCTGTGCGGCGCGGTGATCGGCGTGACGGCCGTGTACGCGATCCCGGGCGCGTGGGATTTGCTCCGCGCGTGGGAGTGGGTGAGCGGCCCGGGGTTGCCCGCGAAGTTGCACGTCACGAGCATCTTCCTGTCCGTGTGCGTGTCGGTGCTGGTCGGCGTGTGCTTCGGCCTGTACCCCGCGTGGCGCGCCGCGAAACTCGACCCGATTGAGGCGCTGCGGCACGTGTGACGGCCCTCAAAGGCGAGCGGCACGCGTGAGCGTGCCGGTTCTTTGCACTCCCAACAACCGGCACGCTCACGCGTGCCGCTCGCCTTTGGTGAGTCACGGACCTTCGCGCCCTTCCCGCGGCCGGTACAATTCCCCCGTCACCCTTTTCGCACACACGCTCGGAGCAATCACATGCCCGCGACGCAAGACCGCGTGCCCGTCACCGTGCTCACCGGGTTCCTCGGGTCCGGCAAGACCACGCTCCTGAACCGCATCCTCTCTGCGAACCACGGCAAGCGGATCGCCGTGATCGAAAACGAGTTCGGCGAAATCGGGGTCGATCAGGACCTCGTCATCAGCAGCGAAGAAGAAATCTTCGAGATGAACAACGGGTGCCTGTGCTGCACCGTGCGCGGCGACCTGATTCGCATCCTCGGCAACCTGATGAAGCGCCGCGACAAGTTCGACTACATCCTGATCGAAACGACCGGCATGGCCGACCCCGGCCCGGTCGCGCAGACGTTCTACATGGACGACGAGGTGAAGGCCGCCACCACCATCGACGGCATCGTCACGCTGGTGGACGCGAAGCACGTGCTGCTGCACTGGGACAGCCACGAGGTGCAAGAACAGATCGCGTTCGCCGACGTGGTGCTGCTGAACAAGACCGACCTCGTGACCCCCGCGGAACTGGACAAGCTCGAGCACCTGATCCGCAAGATGAACGCGACCGCGAAGATTCACCGCACCAAGAACGCCGAGATCGACCTCACGAACGTGCTGAACGTGAAGGGCTTCGACCTCGACCGCGTCCTCGAGCACGAACCGGACTTCCTCAAGCCCGGCGGGCACCACCATCACCACCACGACGAACACGACCACAAGCACGACGACCACGACCACTCGAACTGCGACCACGACCACGGGCACTGCGAACACGACCACGAACACGACCACGAACACGAGCACAAGCACGAACACAAGACGCAAGCGCTGGGCGTGATCGAACCCGAACACGACCACGTTCACGACACGAGCGTATCGAGCGTGGGCATCACCACGAGCGGCGACCTCGACGCGCGCAAGCTGAACGCGTGGATGAGCGACCTGCTGAAGAACAAGGGCCAAGACATCTTCCGCATGAAGGGCGTTCTGAGCATCAAGGGCGAACCGAACCGGTTCGTGTTCCAAGGCATCCACATGCTGTTCGACGGCAAAGTGGACAAGCCGTGGGGCAACACGCCGCGCTCGAACAAGCTGGTGTTCATCGGCCGCAACCTCGACCGCGACGAACTGACCGCGGGCTTTAAGAGCTGCCTCGCGTAAGTATCATTTCGTTTAACTGGGTCGTTTGCCGCACGATCTCATTTGTCGAACCGCCGGCGTAAACCGGTGGGTGGTTGAGAGCGCCACCCGCCGGCTCACGCCGGCGGTTCGACAGCGAGCGGGCGGTCTTCTGGGTTCTTCTGGGTTGCGTTATGGCGCGGTTCAACTTGTTCGGCAAAGCGGAGAACCGGTTGCGGCCGGTGTGGCAGGCCGCGGTGCCGGACCACGTCGTTTCGGTGGCGTGGTCGCCGGACGGCGCGCACGTCGCCGCGGCGGCCATCAGCGGGCCGATTGTGGTGTTCGACGCCCGCACCGGGAAGCCGCTGCACGAACTGAAGGGCCACGGGTTCGGCACCGCCGCAATCGCGTGGCAGCCCAACGGCGCACTGCTCGCCAGCGTGGGCCAAGACAAGAAGGTGCGTCTCTGGAACGCCGCGGGCGGCACCGAGGCGCACGCGCTGGACGCGGGCGCGAGCTGGGGCGAAAAGGTGGTGTGGCACCCGTCGGGCCAGTACCTCGCCGCCGCGGCCGGCAAGGTGTGTCGCGTGTTCGATTCGACCGGCGCGCTTCTGCGCGAACTGCCGGCGCAGGCCGGTACGGTGATGGACGCGAAGTGGCGTCCCGGCACGAACCACCTCACGCTGCTCGCGTACGGCGCGGCCACGACCTACGACCCGCTGACCGGCACCGACCCGGTGAAGGTGCTGGCGTGGAAGGGTTCGCCGCTGGTGATGGCGTGGTCGCCGGACGGCAAGATTCTCGCGCACGGGAACCAAGACAGTACGGTTCACTTCTGGTACTACGACGCCTCCGCGGACCTGCAAATGTGGGGCTACCGCACGAAGGTGCGCGAGCTGTCGTGGGACATGAGTTCGCGCTACCTCGCCACCGGCGGCGGCCCGGTGGTGTGCGTGTGGGACTGCCAAGCCGGGCCGAAGGGGCCGGAAGGCTCGAAGCCCACGATGCTGCAAGACGGCCACGACAACGAAAGCACGCTAACCGCGCTGGCGTACCAGAGTCGCGGGTTCCTGCTGGCCTCCGCGGGCACCGACGGTCGCGTGATCTTGTGGCAGCCGACGGCGCGCCGCGGCGCGCAAGTGGGCGCGTTCGAGTTCGCGGGCGGCGAGGCATCCGTGCTGGCGTGGAGCGCCGACGAAAAGAGTTTGGCGGCCGGGTGCGGGTCCGGCGCGCTCGCGGTCTTCCGCGCGGGGTGAACAGGGGCGAACGATGGCGAAGCGCAAACCGACCGAAGGCCGTTCGGAACTGTTCCTCCCGCTACCGGTGGGCACGGTGATTCGCGCGAGGTACCGCGCGACGCACCGCGGCGGCGCGCTGAACTTGTACTGCGGCGAAGACATCGCGATTCACATCAACCCGCGACCGGACGAAGGGCTGGTGCTGAACTCGCACTTCGGCGGGTGGGGCGGGGAGGAACGCCCGGAGGGCTATCCGCTCGTCGAGTACGACGTGGAAGTCGTGCTAACGGTGTTCGTGCGCGCGGCGGACTTCCGCATCCGGGCCGCGGTCACGGGCGAGACGGGCGGCTTCACCTACGTGTACGCGCGCCGGCACCCGAAGGGCGCGGACCTCGACCGCCTCACGTTCGACATCCCGAACCTGCTCGCGCTGAGTGTGCAACCCCGCACCGTCGCGGGCGACCGGGAGTGATGCGCATCCCAGCAAAGAGTTGCCGGTTGATCTGTCGAACCGCCGGCGTAAGCCGGTGGGTCTTACTACCCACCGGCTTACGCCGGCGGTTCGACAACGCGGCACTCGTTTCTTGGGATGCGTACGCAAGCGCAGTTCAACTGTCGTCTTCCTCAGCGAGTTTGGCCGCTCGTGCAGGGTACTTCGCGCGCAGGTGAAGTGCGGCGGCGAACACGAACTCAGCCACAACCGTGTAATGTTCTTTTGTGAGATCACCGGTCGGCGGCGGGTACCGCGACTCGATTGCGTTCACCAAACCGAGTGCCAGTTCGGCCGCGGGCCGCTCTTTACGCGCGAGCTTTGCCCACCGGGTGCCCCCAGCCAACCGTTCGACTTCTTGCGCTGCGAGCGAAAGCAGCGAACGCGCTTCCGGTCCTTCGGCTTCCTTCTCTAACAGCATGTCGGTTGGCAAGTCGTCGCCGAGATCACCCGTTCCGATTCTCAGCAGGGATCCCATCGCTTCGACGAACGCCTCTCCCGGCTCCACATCGACCCCAAACATCAGATAGCGTGACGCGCCACCGTCAGGCGCATAGCGCTGCTGACAGAAGTTTCCGACGTGGACGTTGAACCGTGGCATCTTGCCCACGAGACCCGAGGCAACCGCGAGAGTGAGCAGTGAGTCGATTTGGCCGATTGTCCTGTCGGCATCTGCGCGGGCGTCCGCGAACTTGCGCGCGCTGAATGCCTTGCCGATATTTTCTAATCGCAATTTGAAACTGGCGAGAGAAGTCGCGTCGTTGACGAAGTACTCACGGGCCGTAGCCCATGCCGCGCGGAGCGCGTCGCGCCCCGCCCTGGCGTCGCGGGCTTGGGCGGCGTGTCGAACGGCTGCGAGCGCTTCTCGTATCTCGATCAGGTGTTCGGGTTCCATGAGGCACCACGAGTGGGCACGAATCGTGAGTGGGTGTTGGGCGATTCACTCGTTCACAGTACCGTTTCACACACAAACTATCAAGCGTCGTTGCGGTCAATCGGGCGCGTAACGTCCCGCGTACAAATGTGAAGTGAGCGGTGCGGCATGAATCCGCCTCGGGAGTAATAACACGAACGCGCACAACGCGCCTTGATTGCGTTGCTCCACCGGACACCCGCGCCGCTCGCTGGCTCACGACGGCTGCGTTCCACTTACTTCTGGGAGATGGGTGGTGCGTGGGCACGCTTCGGACCGGCACCGTGATGGCAGTCTGTCCGTCACCCGCCCAAGCCGCGGATCGGGGCGTAGTCGGCGAGTTGTTGCAGCTCGCGGCTCACGCCGCGGGTCACGCGCAGTTTCCCGGTGTCGAACAGCGTGTGCATGATCGTGCCGATCAGGTTCTGCACCTTCACCGGGTCGGTCGCGGGTTCGCCGCCGTTCGACGACGAGCGCCCGATCACCGCGCCGCCCGGCACGCCGCCACCGGCCAGCAAGAGCGGCCCCAAGTTGCCCCAGTGGTCGCGGCCCGCGTTCTTGTTGATGCGCGGCGTGCGGCCCATCTCCCCGCACGCCACCAGCAGCACCTTGTCTTCGAGACCGCGGTCGCGCAGGTCGTCCAAGAACGCGCTCACCGCGTGGTCGAGCGGCGGGGCCATGTAGCCCATGCCCTCCGTCATCGTCGCGTTGTTCTGGTCCGCGTGCATGTCCCACACGAAGTTCGTCGTCACCGTCACGAACCCCGCCCCGCGTTCCACGAGCCGGCGCGCCAAGAGCATCAGCTTGCCGAGCGTCTTCGCGTTGTCGGTGTAGTGCTTCCAGTTGTTCCACTTCTTGTTGATCTTGGTCACGTCGTACAGCTTTTCGGTGTCGTACTTCGCCACCGTCTTCGGGTCCTCTTTCGAGAGGTCGAACGCTTCTGCGGAGTTGCCGAGGAGCAGGCTGAACGCCTTCTGCCGCGCGGAATCGAAGCTCTCGAAGTGCGTGTCGTACTCGGCCTTCGCCGCGTCGAACGCGCTCAGCATCGCGCGCCGGTCGTCGAGGCGCGCGAGCGGCACGTTCAGCTTCATGTCGCTCTTGAGCGCGCCGTTGCCGTCCGGTTGGAACGGCGCGGTGCTCGCGGGGAACGGCCCGTGCGCCACGAAGCTCCCGAACCCCTTCTGCTCCGGGCCGGCGTTCGGATCGACCGCGCGGGGGAACAGCACGCAGTTCGTCGGAAGCCCGCTGGTGGGCAGGTTGCTGCCCGCGGCGCTGGCGTACGCGCTGCCGAGGTTCGCCATGTGCGAATCGCGGCCCACGATGGTCTTGATGTCGTGGTTCGCGTCGCCCGGTACGAACGACCGTACCACGCACAACCGATCGGCGCGCGCCGCGAGCTTCGGGAAATGCGTGCCGAAGGTGAGGCCCGGCACCGCGGTTTGGATTTCGCCGGTGGCGCTGCGAATCTCTTGCGGCGCGCTCATCTTCGGGTCGAACGTCTCGAACTGACTCGGCCCGCCGTGCATGAACAGGAACACGACGGCCTTGTCCGTGACCGGCTTGCCGAGTTCCGAGAGTTTGGTGCCGGCGCTCGCGGTGGGCAGCAGCCACGGCAGCGAAAGCCCGCCCAGCGCGAGCGACCCGGCGCGCAGGAAATCCCGCCGCCCCAACCGCGCCGCGTCACCGAAATTCAACATGGTCAGGCTCCGTGTGATTCACCGCTCTGTTCGGTCGAACCGCCGGCGTGAGCCGGTGGGTTGTTTTCAGCGCACCCGCCGGCTTACGCCGGGGGTTCGACCAGAAACCTCTTTATTTCAGAATCCCGCGGATCGGGGTTCCGCCGTGCGAAATCGGGATCGGGCGGTTGGTGTGGTCCGGTACCGTTTCGTCGTGATCGACGCCCACCAAATGGTACACGGTGCTCACGAGGTCGCCGGCCGTTACCGGGTGGTCGCTGGGGTACGCCGCGGTCTTGTCGGTCGTGCCGTGAACGATGCCGCCGCGCGTTCCGCCGCCCGCGAAGAGGCAGAACCCGCACTGCGGCCAGTGGTCGCGCCCGGCCTTGCCGTTCACCTTTGGCGTGCGGCCCATGTCGCCCGTCACCACCACGAGCGTGCTTTCGAGCAGGCCGCGCTCGCTCAGGTCGTCGAGCAGCGCCGCGAGCGCGCGGTCGAGGAACGGGAGCAGCACGCCCTTCAGCATGTTGAAGTTGTTTTCGTGCGTGTCCCAGTGGCCGTTCGGCCGCGCCTCGGTGTGAATCGTGACGAACGTGACCCCGGCTTCGACCAGCCGGCGCGCGAGCAGCACGCTCTGGTCGAAGAGGCCGGGGCCGTAGCGGTCGCGGAGCTTCTGCGGCTCGCGCGACAGGTCGAACGCGGTGCGGGCCTTCGGCGACGCGAGCAAGTCAAACGCCGCGTCGCGCCGGTGTGCGTGATTCGTTTCTGCCACACGCGCCGCGCCGTCGAGTTGCTGCACGAGCGTGCGACGCGCGTTCAGCGCGTCGATGGTGAGGTCGCCGCCGATCTTCGGCAACCGCGGTTCGCCCAGCGGCGTAATGCTGTGGCTGTAGAAGTTCTTGTCTTCGGCGATCTTGTCGTTCGCGTGCGCGTCGGCGGTGGCGCACACCGGGTCCCACCGCGGGCCGAGGTAGCCGCCGTACGGGCCGGCGCGGCGCAGCCCTTGCGTGTAACCGGGCATCGCGGGGAGCATCACGTAGCCCGGCAGTTCGCGCCCGCGGCCGACGCCGAGGAACTGGCACACGCTCGGCACGCTGGGGTGGTTCGTGGGGCGCGCGAAGTAGTCGGTCTGATCGTGGCCGCCGTCGAACCCGGTCATCACCCCATACGGGTTGTGCGAGTTGTACTTGTGCGTGACGCTGCGCACGACGGCGAGTTTATCGAGCCGTTGCGCGAGTTGCGGCAGGTGTTCGCACACGCGGTAGCCGGGCAGCGCGGTGGGGATGCCCTTGAACTCGCCGCGAATCTCCGGCGGCGCGTCCGGCTTCAGGTCGAAGGTGTCGATGTGCGACGGGCCGCCGAACAGGTCGAGCAGGATGACGGCTTTCGCGGGCGCGCCTTTCGCGCTCTTTGCGCTGGCACTTGTGCCGAAGAGCGCGGCGAGCGACCCGGCGGCGAGCAGTTCGCGGCGCGTAATGCCGTCGCACGCGGCGGTACTGTGACCGAGAACCCGGAGCATGATGTCGGCCTGCCGGGGGTGGGAGAGTGTCGGCGGGGCGCGTTCGGTGAGTGTGTGAAGGGTACCCGCACGGCGTGTGAGGTTCAAGCAGAAAGCCGAAGGTGCCGACGAGCGGTTTCCGCGCTCCGCCCCGGAAGCGGGCCGCTCGCGGTGTGAAGCTCGCGCGAAGGGTGCGCCCGCGGCACGCCCCGCCACTATGCTGCCCGTGTCCCGTCCGCGTCCCCGAACCACCGCACACATGTCCCGCTCTTTGTTCCTCTCGCACCTGCTGCTGGCTCTCGGCACCGGTGCGGCGCTCGCCACCGCTTCCGCGCTCGGCGCGCTCGCGTGGGTCGGGCCCCTCGTCGCGCTCGGCGCGGCGCTCGCGGCGGCGCGGCTGGCCCGCGTGCCGCCGGAAACGGAGGCGGTGCAGTTGCTCGAGCACGACCGCGAACAGCTCCGCGCCATGCTCTCGGGCATGGCCGAGGGCGTCGTCGCGATCGACGCGGAGCGCCGCGTGGTGTTCGCCAACGAGAGCGCCGGGCGGCTGCTCGAGTTCGAGCCGGCGACCGCCGTGAACGGCGCGCTGTGCGACATCTCGCGGCTGGCCGCGTTCCGCGCCGCGGTGGAAAAGGGGCTGGCCGGCACCGAACCGTACCGCGAAGAGTTCGAGGTGCGCGGCCCGGCCCCGCGGTTCCTCGCGGTGTACGTGTCGCGGTTCCCCGGCCACGGCATCCCGGGCGCGGTCATCGTGGTAGACGACATGACCGACGTGAAGCTCGCCGAGCGCGCGCGCCAAGACTTCGTGGCGAACGCCTCGCACGAACTCAAGACCCCGCTCGCCGTGATCCGCTCGAGCGTCGAAACCCTTCAGCAGGGCGCGGCCGAAGAGCCCGCGGCCCGCGCGTTCTTCCTCGATCAGATCGTGCGCGAGGTGGACCGGCTGACCGCGATGATTAAGGACATGCTCTCGCTGGCGCGCATCGAGTCCGGCGAGTTGGGCTTGGAGCCGCACGCGGTGCCGCTGGGGCGCGCGATTTCCGACTGCGTGGAGCGGCACCAGCCGCGGGCCGAGTCCAAAACGCTCACGCTCATCGAACGGCCGCCGACCGACGCGCCGGCCGACGTGCCCGCGTGGGCCGACCCGGACGCGCTGCGGCAGGTCATGGACAACTTGGTGGACAACGCGATCAAGTACACGCCCAACGGCGGGCGCGTCGCGGTGCGCTGGGGCGCGACCGCGGACGCGGTGTTCTTCGAAGTGGAAGACACCGGCGTGGGCATCCCGGAGGCCGACGTGCAGCGGGTGTTCGAGCGGTTCTACCGCGTGGACAAGGCCCGCGGCCGGGCCGACGGCAGCACCGGGTTGGGCCTGTCGATCGTGAAGCACTTGGTGCAGGCGATGCGCGGCCAAGTGCGGGTGAACAGCAAGGAGGGCAAGGGCACGACGTTCCGCGTGTCCCTGCCGCGCGCCGGCACCGCGTAACCCGGTTGCTCTGTTGAAGTGCTGTCGCTTGCTCTTGTGTCACCGGCCAGAGGCCGGTGACACAAATCAAAGCCGATCCGAATCATTTCAACAGAGCGTCCGCCGGTAAGTGGCACCACTCGGGAACGCAACGCGCGCCCGAGTGGTGCCACTTACCGGCGGACTCGCGTCGCGCCGAGCGCCAGAGCCTTTAGCCCTCGACCACTTCTTCCTCGGTGCCCTCGGGCTTCGCTTCGCCTTCGGGCTTCGCTTCGGTATCGGTCGCGGTGTGCGCCTCGGTCCCTTCGCCGAACATCAGCAGCAGCGGGGCCGCCACGAAGATCGAACTGTAGGTGCCCACCAGCACGCCCATCACCATCACGAACGCGAACAGGTGAACGCCCTCGCCGCCGAACGCGTACAGCACGATCGACACGAGGAACACCGTCGTCGCGGTGAGGATGGTGCGGCCGAGCGTCTGGTTCACGCTCTCGTTAATCATCTCCGGCGTCAGCTTCGGGTTCTTGCCGCGCACTTCGCGGATGCGGTCGAACACCACGATGGTGTCGCTCACCGAGTAGCCCACGAGGGTGAGCAGCGCCGCGACCGCCGCGAGGTCGATCTTGAAGTCTTGGATGCCCAAGTAGTCGAACCCGGGCACCAAGTGCAGGTAGTGGCACACGGCGATGGCCCCGAGCGTGAAACACAGGTCGTGAATGAGGCACAGCACGGCCGCGAGGCCGAACGTCCAGTTGCCGAACCGCAGCCACAGGTAGAGCAGAATCGCCACCCAACTGGCGCAGATGGCCTGCACCGCCCGGACGCGGGTTTCCTTCGCCAGTTGGCTGTCGAACACTTCGAGCCGCTCCGGTTCGGGCGCGCCCTCGAACGCCTTCTTGGTGGCGTCGAGCACTTGGGTCACGGTCGCGACCGCGCTGGCGTACCGTTCGGCCTTCGGGTCCTTGAGCGCCGCGACCTTCGAGTTGCGGCTCACGTCCAGTTCCATTTCGGTGAACCGGCCGTCGATCGGCGTGCCCTTGCCGGCCAGCGCGAACGTGTCCGCGCGGTCGTCGGCCTTGTCGCGGAACGCGCGCCCGAGCAGTTCCGAAACGAACGTCACCGACGTGGGTTTGTCGAAGGTGAGTTTGACGACCGGCCCGGTGACCGGCCCGTGGGTCAGGGTCGCGGCGTCCAGCAGCGTACCCTTGTCGTTGCTCAGGAGTCGGTTCAGGCTGGCGCGCACCAGTTCCACCTGCTTCTCGGTGGTGCGCACCGTAAATCGGCGGCTCTTGCCCCCCGCGCGGTCTTCGGTCGAGAGGTACGTTTGTTCCACCGACACGTCCGGCAGTTCCTTGGCGCGGGCGAGCACGTCGGCCTCGATCGCCTCCGCGGTGTCGCCCGCGGGCTTCTCGGTGAGCGCGACGCGCACCGGCGGGCCGCTCGCGTAGGTGATGAGGAACTCCCACACGTTCACCACCGCGTCGCCGGCGGGCCGGTTGGTCCACTCGGCCTTCGTCGCGTTCAGCCGGCTCTGCTGGTTCGCCTCGCCGAGCAGTTCGCGGAACCCGGGCGTGCCGTCGATCTCGGTGAGGCCGCGCTCCTCGCCCGGTTTCAGCACGCCCGCGAAGACGGTGCCGCCGCGGAAGTCCACGTTCAGCCCCTTCTCGCCGCGCCACAAGAACACGCCCAACCCGGCCACCGTGAGGAACGCGGTAAAGGAGAACAGGAAGAACCGGTACTTCATCGGGTTGAACGCGGTCTTGTCGAACAGCTTCAGCATCCGCAGTTCGGTGAGCACCTTGACGTGCAGGCAGTAGTCGAACAGGAACCGCGTGATGTACAGCGAGGTGAAGAGGCTGATGACGAGGCCCACCGTGAGGCTGATCGCGAAGCCCTTCAGGTTGTCGTTGCCCAGCACGTACAGCACGATCGCCGTCACGATACTGGTGACGTGCGTGTCGATGATGGTGCCGAACGCGCGGTCGTACCCGTTGCGGAGGGCGGTCGCGAGGTTCGCGCCCTTGTTGCGCTCTTCGCGCAACCGCTCGTAGATGAGCACGTTCGCGTCCACGGCGATACCGAGCGTGAGCACGAGCCCCGCGAGACCCGCGAGGGTGAACGCGGCGTTCACCGACACCATGAACCCGATGGTGATGAGCAGGTTGGCGAACAGCGCGACGCACGCGACGAGACCCGCGAACCGGTAGTACACCACCATGAACGCGAGCACCGCGACGAACGCCAGCCCGATGGCGAACTTGCCGCGACGGATCGTGTCTGCCCCGAGGGTCGGCCCGATCTTGTTCTCGCTCACCGGCTTCTCGCGCAACTCGGCGTTCAGCGCCCCGCTGCGCAGGATCTGCACGTCGCGGTTCACCTTCTTCATGTCGAACTTGCCCGTGATCTGGCCGCGCGTGGTGATCTCGGACTGGATGTTGGCGGCCGACACCAGTTTCTCGTCGAGCACCACAGCGAGCAACCGCGCGGTGCCGTTGCGGTCTACCTTGTTGCGCCGCGTCATCTTGCCGAACAGTTGCCCGCCGGCACTGTTCAGGCTGAAATCGACGCACGGGTTCTGGTTCTTGTCTTGGCCGGCGCTGGCGGTGAGGGTGACTTGGTTCTCGATCTTCACCGAGTCCTCGGGCCCGGTGCGGGTGAGCACGTAGTATTCGACTTTCTTGCGGTTGCGCAGCGGTTCGAGTTCGGCGTCCGGCTTGCCGGGGTTCGCCGCCTTCAACCGCTCGAACTCGGCGCGCTCTTTGTCCTTCTGCTCGAAGCTCAGGCACTCGCGACTGTAAATGAGGTGCGAGGCGGTCGCGAGGTCGTCGGACGGCACGCCGAGCGCGCGGTCGCGCTGGGCCTTGAGCCGCGCCCACAGCCCGCTGTTGGCGGCTTCGTTCGCGTTACTCAGGCCCATGTCGGCCCGGTACTCGGGCGCGAGTTCGGTCCACACGTACTTCACTTTGGCCTTCGAGTCGCCGATCTCGACGTTGAACTCGTCGGTCGGCGCGGGCGGCGGCAGCCCGCGCTCGGCCAGCGCCTTGAGCAGGCCGCTCTTGGCGTCCGCGTCGATCTTCTCGCGGGCCGCGATGAGGCCCGCTTGGTCGTCGGTGCCGTTGGCGATGATGCGGAACTCGAGCACGCCCATCTGCGAGATGAGCCGCTTCACTTCCTCGATGTCTTCTTGGTTCAGCACCTCTTTGCCCGCGCTCGCGGCCCCGCTCAGCGGGAGGATGATCTCCACCCGCCGGTCGCCGCTGGGCCGCACCGTGACGTTCTTGATGTCGGTGGGATCGATGCGGCGCTTGATCTGCGCGGCGAGTTGCGCGATTTCTTCGGAGGTGAGGCCCGGTGCCGGCCCGGCGTCGGCGGGCGCGGGCGGACCGTCCTTCGGCTGTTCCGTCTGCTTGCGGATCTTGGTGCGCTCGAGGTTCACCTCGTAAACGAGGATCGTCCCGCCGGCGAGGTCGATGCCGAGCCGGTACTTGTCGGTGCGCACCGCGAACAGCGCCGCGACCAAGCACGGCACGAGGCAGATGAGCAACCCGCGAAGGAAGTTCCGTTGCATGGCGTTCCGTTTCCTGTCCGACCGTGTTCCGCCGTGTCTTTTCTCGTGGCACAGGCTTTCTAGCCTGTGCGGTTGTGCGATTGAAATCGGCACAGGCTAGAAAGCCTGTGCCACCAAAATCGCCCCTTACCCCTTCGCCGCTTCCGCGTCGTCGGTGCCGAGGATCTGCACCACCACGCTCCGCTTGATGCGCAACTTCGAGTCTTCCGACCGCACCACGATTTCGTCTTCGCCCTCTTTGGCCGTCACCACCACGGCCACGATGCCCGCGTTCGTCAGCACCTTCGTGCCCCGCTTGATGCTCTGCATCTTCGCTTCTTGCTCGGCCTTCTCGCGCCGGCTCATGGGCCGCAGCACCACGAGCCAGAACAGGAACAGCATCGCGATGACGGCGAACGGGAACGTCGGGCTGTTGAACGGCCAGCCCAGATCGGGCGGTTTCGGGGCCGCGGGGTCGGGGTCGGCGAACAGCGAAAAGAAGCTCATCGGTGCCTACACTGGGAGTGTGCGCGCGGCCTGTCGCTACAATCGGAACTCACAATCTAGGGAGCCGCGTTCCACCGGGCAAGGCACGCGGCGCGGAAGCTCTCGAACCGCCCTTCGAGTATCGCTCCCCGCGTTTCTCGCATTAAGTTCAAGTAAAATGCGACGTTATGGATGCTCAGCAGCGTCGGGCCGAGCATCTCGTTCGCCGCGAACAGGTGGTGCAGGTACGCGCGCGAATAGTTCGTGCAGCAGTAACAGCCGCAATCGGACGACACCGGGGCCGGGTCTCGCCGGAACTTCGCGTTCCGCAACCGGATCGGGCCGTCGCTGGTGAACGCGAGCGCGTTGCGCCCGTTCCGCGTCGGCATCACGCAATCGAACATGTCGATCCCGCTCGCCACCCCCGCGAGCAGGTCTTGCGGCCGACCGACGCCCATGAGGTACCGCGGCTTGTGTTCGGGCAGGCACGCCGCGCACGCCGGGAGCGCCGCGTGCATGGCCTCCGGCGATTCGCCCACGCTGAACCCGCCGAGCGCGTACCCGGGGAAGTCCAGCGCCACCAGTTCCTTCGCACACTCGGCGCGCAGCTCCAAGTTCAGGCCGCCCTGCACGATGGCGAACTGCGCCTGCTGCGGGCGCGAGTGGTGAACCTTGCACCGCTCGGCCCACTTGATGCTGCGCGCGACCGCGGCGCGCATCTTCGCCGGGTCCGCGTCGGCCGGCGGGCACTCGTCGAGCACCATCGCGATATCGGAGCCGAGGTTCTGCTGAATCTCGACCGCGCGCTCGGGCGTCAGTTCGAGCGGCGAACCGTCGATATGGCTTTTGAACTTCGCGCCGTGGTCGGTGATCTTCACCTGCGACGCGAGGCTGAACACTTGGAACCCGCCGGAATCCGTGAGGATCGGGCCGTTCCAGTTCATGAACTTGTGCAACCCGCCGAGGTCGCGCACGAGTTCGTCGCCGGGGCGCAGCGCGAGGTGGTAGGTGTTCCCCAAAATGATGTGCGCGCCAGCGTCGCGCACCATTTCGGGCGTAAGGCCCTTCACGGTGCCCTGCGTGCCGACCGGCATGAACGCGGGCGTGGGCACGTCGCCGTGCGGGGTGCGCACGGTCCCCGCGCGGGCCGCGCCGTCGGTGCCTTCGAGCGCGAAGGAAATACTCATTGGTGCCGGGATTTGGTCCGTGGCACAGGCTTTCCAGCCTGTGCTGTCGTTGAGGGCCGATCAGCACAGGCTAGAAAGCCTGTGCCACAAGAGTAGAACCGCTCACTTCAAATCCTTCGGCTCGATCTTCAGCAGCGTGAACGGGTAGATGATCGTGGCGTAGAAGGTGCCGTCCTTAGTCTGAATCAGCGCCATGTGAGCGTGCAGCGGAGTGTAAGTGCCGTCCGGGAGTTTGTGGAACCCGTGGCTCCACGGTTTCGGTTTGCCGTCCTTGCCGGGGCCGAAGTCGAACCAGTCCGGGTTCTTCACGCCCAACACGCCGCGGTCGGTGTGCGCCTTCGTCGCCGGGTCGTAGGTGCAGAGGTGGTGCAAGTACCCGGTGCCGAACTTCGTTTCGTTGTCTTGGCGGAACAGCGCGTGAACCTTGCCGTCGGTGCCGACGATGAGCGAGCCGCGCGAGTCGTGGTGCTTGCCGCCGAGCATCTTCCCGCAGTCCGCGACGGGAACCATGGGGCCGTCCGCCGTGAGGTCGATGCGGTAGAGCGTCGAATCCGACATGCGCACGAGGTACGCGCTCTTCGCGTCCGCGGTGAGCGCCCAGCACGCCGGCCCGAGTTTGTCGTCGGCCTTGCCCACGCCCGGCGCGAGCGCGAGTTGTTCGAGTTTGTTCGTCGCGGGGTCGAACCGCACGAGTTTGAAATCGCGCGACAGCACGACGGCGCGCCCCTTGCTATCAACCAGCGTCTGCGCGTAAGGCGTGACGCGCAGTTCCGGGTCCGGTTCGCGGTACTTCTTCGTCTTCAGGTCGAGAACCATCCAGTGGTGATCTTCGCACGTCACCACGTACACAAGCCCGGCTTTCTCGTCGGCGGTCACGTCGTTCACGCCCTCGCCTTTGAAGGGCATACCCAGATTCTCGGTCTTCTCGGTGGCGGGGTCGAACACCATCACGTACCCGCCGGGGTAGTCCGCGGTGTCGTCCTTACCGCGGCGGTAGCCCTGCTTGCTACCGACATAGATTTTGCCACTCGGCGCGACGAAATTGCGTGTGTGGATTTTCGATTGGGCCGCGTAGGTCGGCTTCTCGGGCGTCGTGAGACCACACACTTTGTTCACGTCTAGCACGACGCGCTGTTTGCCGGTCTTCGGGTCGAATTCGATGAGGTACGCGTTGAAGCCGTACGCCGCGGTGCCGACGTAGATTTTCCCGTTGTGCCCCTCGTTGAGCGAGAAGTACCCGCTCTCGTCGGTGTGCGTGCCGGGGAGAACGTGGTACGCGGTACCCATCGCGTAGTGGAACGGCGGCTTGGCGTCCTTCGGCTGCGCCGCCGCGGGCGCGGCGAGCAGGGCGAGTACATACAGGGAGAGTGTGGTGCGCATGGTGGGTTACTTCTTGGGTTTCTTGCAGAGGTAGATTTCGCCCCAATCGAGGGTGTGGAGCGCCAATTCGCCGGCGACAACCGAGATGATGGCCTCGGTCCCATGGAATCTGTGAAGCGCTTCGCCCAACTTCATCACTTCCGCGTCGTGGAAATCAAAAACGACGCACTTCTGATCGAGGTCCAAGTCGAGATCGAGGTCTTTAACCACATCAGCGTGCTCGCGAAACCGCGTGCAGTACCGCTCGTCGAGCGCACCGGCGAGCTTCGTTCGCCCTTTGCCTGATCTTGCAATTCCGTTCTTCCCTGTCCGCTGACCAAAAGCCTGCACCAGTTCCAGCCAGCGCTCGCGGCGCGCGTTCACGACGAACGCATTCACGAACGCGACGAGTTGAGCGCTGGTGTCCATTGCGGAAGTCGGAAGCGGGTATTCGCCCCGAAGGGGCGGGACAACATAGCCCGGTGCAACGCACCGGGACACGCGATTCACACCAACGCACCCCGAAGGGGTGCGACACGCAGAGCAACGGGTCGCAGGCTTTCAGCCTGCCATTTCATTGCGGCGAAACCCGGTGCGTTGCACCGGGCTAAGATGTCTCGCCCCTTCGGGGCGAAGGAGCAACATCAATAATCAATCAAGATCATGTCCGCGACGTTCAGCGACATTTGAATCTGGATGCCGCCCTTCACTTGCGTGAACTTCAATTCGCCGCGTTCGACGCTGCGCACCTTGCTCGGCTTGTCCACGCCGCGAATCGTGACCGTCAGTGACGTGACTTCCGCGCCGCTCCAGTTGATGAGCGGGACCGCGAGCTTCGCGGGCTTGCCGTCCTTCGCGGGCGAATCGATGCACGTCGTTTCCACAAGGCCGTCGGTTGTGACGACGTACTTCGCGTCGCGCGCGTTGAGGGCGAGGAAGTCGTCGGTGAGGCGCGCCAGCAGTGGGAGCCGCATTCCTGTGGGGAGGAAGTGCGCGTAACTGTCCGCGTTCGCCCCGCGATCCACCGGGCGAATCGGCAGGCCGCTTTGAACGTAGGCTTGGCCCGGCAGGAACCCGAACAGGATCGCGCGCCCGGCTCCGTGCTTCTTCAGCACCACCGCGGGCGAGCCGTCTTTGAACTTCCCAATCACGGTGGCGTCGGTGGCGGTTAGCGGTTGCTTCCACGCGATCACCGGCACGTTGAAGATGTGCTCCGGGGCCGGGTTCGGGTCCGGTTCCACCTTCGGCAGCCCGCGCAGGCTCCATTGCACTTGGTCAAGCGCCTCGTACTGCGGGAGGTCGTGTTTGCTGAGGAACGGGACGTTCTCTTTGAGCAAATACTTTGAGACGAGTTTCGGATCGGTGTAAATCTTGCTCCCGGTCGCGCCGTAGAACTTCGCCGCCGCCGGGTTCTCCTTCTGGAACTCGTTCCAATAGCCGCCGCCGGCCATCGCGATCGCGGTGCCGCCCGCTTCGCACCACTTCTGGAGCGAAGCGAGACACTTCGAGTGAACGTATTGTTGCGTGAGATAGATGATCTTGTAGTCTTTCGCGCGACCCTCGATGATGTCGTCTTCGCTGAGGAAATCGACCGGGACCTGCGCGTGCCGAAGCGCGTAGTAGAGCGCCTTCCGCTCGTTGTTGTGAATCGCGAGCGAGAAGTTGTTCACACCGGTAATCAACTCATCGGTGCTGGAAAGCAGCAACCCGACCTTCGCGGGGCGCACCTTGCCATCGAGAATGTAATCCTCAACGATGCCGAGTTCGTGCGTGCATTTGTGGAGTTCCTTCCACATCTTGAGATCGTAGCTGTCGATGTAGTTTTCGGTGTACCCGACCGCGGAGGGCGTGGCGCAGAAGTAGTTGATCATCTTCGCGCCGTGCGCCAGCGAGCAGTAGAAACTCTGGCGGAACTCGGTCGGCAGTTGGCCGGGCGAGTGCGGCATCACGTACATGTGAATCGGTAGGTCGTCGTACTTCGCCCCGGCGCGGAGGCCACTCACGAGGTAGCCGACCACTTGCGGGCTGAACTCCGCGATCTGCCACGCGTAGTCTTCGGTCCACGGCATCGACATTGCCCGCATTTTGAACGGCTTGATGTAGTCGATGTCGGTGACGAGGTAGTTCGCGTGCGGCGAGTAGTTCGCACCGGTGCGCACACCCTTCGTCTTGTAGTACGCGGTGCCTTCGACGTACTTCGCGCCGCCCTTCTCCTTCGCAGCGAGCTGCGAATAGTAGTAGAGCGGATCGGTTTTCGTCGTCGTGTATTTGATCGCGCCGTCGTAGGTGACGCCGCGCGCCTTGAGCCACGCCGCGAACTCGTCATCCTTCAGCGGGACCGCCGGGAGGTGGATTTCGTCGCCGTAACTCACAATGGCGAGATCATCGAAGCCGCCCTTGCGAGTCGCTTCCTGCTTCTTGATCCACTCGACCGACGGGTCGCCCCAGTGCGCGACGAGTTCGCGCTTCTTGCCAGCGGCGTCCACGGTGGTGTTGTCGCCGAGCAAGGTCGCGAGTTGTTTCGCTTCGGGGAACGCGCCGAGCACGCCGCTGAAGCCCATGATGTTGTAAACAGGCATGCGCTTCGGCACGCTGCCCACCTTTGGGAACTTCGCCACTTCCGCGGTCAGCCAGTCGATCACTTCCTTTTGCGTCCGAATCTGCGGCAGCCAGTAGCGCTTCGCCAGCGCCGCGGCGAGGTCCGGGTGCGGGTTCGCGCACCCCGGGATGTCGAAGCACGCGGGCGAGAGGTTCTGCGCCGGCCCTTTCACCGTCACATCTTTAATCACCTTCACGCCGCCCTTGCCGTCGGGAATGCCGAATTCGCAGCGCAGATAGATTCCGTCCGCTTTGCCCTTGTATGTGGCTTTCGGGAACCATTGCGAATAGTTGAGGGCGTCTACCGATTGGCCGAGCGGCGCCCAACCGGAGGTGTCGCCGGGTTGGAGGTACTCTTCGTCCGGGATCGCACCCTTCACCGGCGTCACGACCTTCGCGAGCGCGTCGGGTTTTACCTTCTCGCTGCGCGGCCCGGCGTTGACGAATTTCGTTTCCGAAACGGTGCGCCCGCTCTTCATCACCTGCTGCGTGGGCCAGTCGCGGATGTGAACGTAATACGGCGAGTGCTGCCCCTGATCGAACGGCGCGACGATCGGCACCACGGGCGCGGGCGCGTCCTTCGGGTTCGTGAATCGCACGAACAGGTCGCCGTCCTGCACCAGCCAGCCGTCGAATTCGAGGTAGCCGGTTTTCGCCTGCGCGGTCATCCCGGCTTTGTCGTTCGTGAGGCAAATCACGTCCACGTTGCGCTTCGCGATGTTCACGCGCGGCTTGTCGCCGTCCATCTGCGGGAGCGCAATCAATCGCAACTTCGCGGCCCCGGCGGCGAGCTTCACGCTGCCGGGGTGCTGCCAGACGATGTTGTCGGTGCCGCTCCAACTGTAGCGCTCCATCGGCACGCGCTTGTGATTGTTGAACGCCCAGATTTTCGGCTGATCGAGCCGGCCGCACGGGAACGTCGCCACCACCTTCCCGGCCTGTTCCACTTCCACCGTGAACTCGCACGCGAACTGGAACGGCTGCTCGTACCGGGCCATCAGTTCGTAGGTGTCTTCGTAGGGCACGTTGATGCTCAACTCGGCGACGGCCTTCTTGCCCTCGTCGATCTCGTCCGGGGCGCTGAGGCAGCCCATGCGCGAGAGGAACGTGACGGCGAAGCTGCCCGCGAAGTAGTTGTCGCGGTACGGCAGCACCTTCCACCCGCGCGTGGTGGGGGTAAAGTCTTCGGCCTCGGCGAACAGCCGCACCGGCTTCTTCTCTTGGGCGTCACAGACCGGCGCGGCGCAGAGCGCGGCAAAAATGGCGAGCGCGAACCGTATCATGGGAGTCTCTCGGCGGGCGGCGGGGAGGGTAGAGCGTACCGCGCGCGAGCGGGGCGGGGAAGGCGCTGCCGGCGGCTTCTTGTGAGCGCGAGCGACTTGCGATACAGTTGTGGGCACATCTCGGAGCGCCGCATGAACCCGACGAACCCGAACTCGAACCGCACGCGGCCGGCCGCGCCCAACCAGCCGCGCCCGGACCTGCCGCACATCGGCCGGTTCCAAGTGCTCGCCGAACTCGGGCGCGGGGGCATGGGCGCGGTGTACCGCGCGCGCGACCCGGAACTGAACCGCGAAGTGGCGATCAAAGTGCTGCCCGCGGAGTTCGCCAAAGACCCCGTCGCCAAGGCGCGGTTCCTCCGCGAGGCCCGCGCGCAGGCCGCGGTCGAGAACGAACACGTCGTGCCCATTTACGACGCGAAAGAAGAGGCCGGCGTCGCGTACATCGTGATGCCGCTACTCAAAGGCATGCCGCTGAGCGCGGCGCTGAAGCAGAACCCGCGCCCGCCGCTCGCGGAGCTGGTGCGCATCGGCCGCGAGATCGCCGAGGGCTTGGCCGCCGCGCACGCCGCGGGCCTCGTGCACCGCGACATCAAGCCCGGCAACGTCTGGCTCGAAGCGCCGAAGCGGCGCGTGAAGATTCTCGATTTCGGCATCGCCCGCGCCACCGTCGCCGCGCCCGGCGCGCGCGGCGACGCGGACCCGCTCACGAAGCGCAACGAACTGCTCGGCACCCCCCAATACATGAGCCCCGAACAGGCGCTCTCCAAGCCCGTCGATTTCCGCTCCGACCTGTTCAGCCTCGGCGTCGTGCTGTACCAAATGGCGACCGGCGAGCGCCCGTTCAACGGCGACGGCGAGTTCCAAGTGATGGCCGCGGTGGTGAACGAGCACCCCGCGAGCGCCGCGGAGGTGGTGCCCGGGTTCCCGCCGGCGCTCGCGGACCTGATCGACCGGTTGCTGGCGAAAGACCCCGCGGCGCGCCCCGCGAGCGCGCAAGCGGTGGCCGAAGAACTGGAACAGGTTCTCACCGGCATCTCGATGCGCGCGGTGGTCGTGCTGCCGCTGCCGGACGCCGCGAGCGACGCACCGAACCCGTGGGCCGAACTGGACACCACGCAGGGGCGCGAGCGCGAGCCGGAAACGCGCCGCGGCGACGCGACGCAGAGCGTGCGCCGCGCCCCGGACCCAGAAGAGTACGACACCGGGGACGACACCGAAGACGAACCGCGCACCTACCGCGCGGCGCGCGCCGGCGGCGCGCCCAAGTGGCTGCTGCCCGCGGCCGGCGCCGGGTTGTTGGCAGCGGGACTGCTGTTCGCGGCGGTGCTCGGTGGGTTCGGCCGCAAGCCCGATCATAAAGGCGAGTCGCCCGTTGTGAAATCGACCGGTTCGGGGCCGAACGGTTCGAAGAAGTCCGACGGGCAGGGAAGCGGCGCGAAGAAAGACGACAAACTGAAGGCGAAGGAGCAACCGAAACACGGAGCCGATCGGGACGCCGCCGCGTGGGTGCAATCGGTCGGCGGCTCGCTGCTGCTTCGGCACGACGGGCAGGAGCTATACCGGATGCCCGACGACGCGCTGCCGGACGGCCCAGTCGAATTACTCCAAGTCAGCTTTCACTTAAACCACCGCATTACCGCGCTCGGACTGAAGCAACTCAACGGGTGCGAACGGCTCACGCACGTCGATATGACGGGATCGTCGGTGGGTAACGACTCACTCGCGGTATTGGCCGACCTCCCGAGCCTGACCGTGCTGACGATGGCGCGTACCGGGGTATCCAGCGCGGGCCTCTCCGCGCTCGACAAGTGTCGGGAACTCGCCAGACTCGATCTGCGCGGCACGCGGGTCGGAGACCCCGTGTTCGGCGCGTGCGAGCGGTTGCCGAAACTGACCGAACTCGACTTGCGCGACACGGCTGTGACCGTTGAAGCCGCGACTGCTTTCGCGTCCGCGCGCCCGGGGTGTCTCGTGTTGACGGGGCGAACGGGAGATGCGCCGCCGAAGGGTACCGCCACGGGGCTGTACTTCGACGGCGCCGCCACCGCGACGATCCCCAAGTGGTCGTTCGACGGCAAGTTGCCGCTCACGGTCGAAGCATGGGTCACGCCCGCGTCGTTCGGCAAAGACGGCTCCGATCGGCACCTGCTGCTGTTCGGCACAGACCCTGCTGGGAGCGGCGGTATCGGGTTCACACCGGTCGATGGTCTCGGCGTCGGCGTGCGCCTCAAAGACCGCGACTTCGCCAAAAATTTCACGAGCGTCCGGTTCAAGGCCGGCGAGCGCGTTCACGTCGCCGTGGTGGTATCACAGAAGCGCATCGAGCTGTTCGCGAACGGCAAAGAAGTGGGCTGGAAGAACGTGGACCTGCCGGCACAGCTCGCCGCCATCGACGGCCCCGCAGTACTCGGCAAGTCGCGGCACTCCGGCGGGCTAAGCTTCCACGGCACGCTGCACGGGCTGCGCGTGTCGCGCGCCGTGCGGTACGCGCAGGGCACCGACTACACACCCGCCGAGGTGCTGGAAAAGGACGCCGACACGCTGCTCCTGTATAAGTTCGACGAAGGGTCGGGCGACGTGCTGCGCGACCACAGCGGCAACAAGCGGGACGGCACCATCGTCGGCGGGAAGTGGGTGACGAAGTAGTGTTCGGTGTTGAGTGTTTTGGCGTTTGGTGTTCAGCGCTGCACACCGTGTGGCGTTTGCGAAACTAAACACCAAACACTAAACACGAAACACTACTGCGAAGTCGGCCCCACGAGCACCTGCACGCCGCTACTGTAGCGGCCGGTCAGGGTGCGTTTCACCTCGTCGAGGTTGAACGCGGTGCGGTCCTTCACCGCGAACCGAACTTGGAGCTTATTCGCGTCGGTCTTGATCGTGTCCGGCTCTACGCACGGTAGAGTTGCCAGCAAACGGCTCACGTTCGCCGGGCAAGAGGCTCACGTCATGTCCGGGACGTGCAGCACCACTTGGTTCGGACCTTCGGTCGCCATCGGCGCGACCGGCTCGCGCTTCCCGCACCCGGTCAGCACCGCGACCACCACAATCGCCGGCACACACCACGTTCGCATTGCAACACCTCCAGTAAAGGGAACTCGGCGAGCGGCGCGACGGAAGTCCGCTGGTAGAGTTTCGCAATTCAAGCACGCACAGCGCAGTTGAGTTGTGTTGCTTTACCGGCGGACTTACGTCGCGCCGCTCGCCAAAACACCTGCCATCACTTCTTCGGCAGAAGCGCCTTGAGCTTCTTGACCGTTTCGGCGTGCTTCGCGTCTTCGGCAAGGTTCGTCAGCTCGCCGGGGTCGGTTTCGTAATCGTACAGTTGGACGCCCTTCTTGCCCCCGTCCCACTCGGTGTAGCGGTAGCGCTCGGTGCGCACGCTGTAGCCCATGAACCACGGGTTCTTACCGGTCGTTTCGCCGGTCGCGGTTGGCGTCCCGCGACTCACTTGCGTGAGCGCCGGCTTGTCCCACGGCGCGTGGGGGGCGTTCAGCAACCCGGTGAAGCTCTTGCCGTCGGTCTTCGGCTTGGGCAGGTCGCACATCTCGGCGAGCGTCGCGTGCAGGTCGATCAGTTCCACCGTGCGCTTACAGGTCGAACCGTTCGCCTTGGACCGCGGGTCGTACACGATGAGCGGCACGCGCGCCGAGTTCTCGAACAGGCTCATCTTCTGCCACAGCCCGTGTTCGCCGAGGTGGTAGCCGTGATCGCTGATGAACACCACGATCGTTTTCTCGGCGAGTTTCTGCTTCTCCAGCGCTTCGAGCACGCGCCCGACTTGCGCGTCCATGAAGGTCGTCGAAGCGTAGTACGCTTGGAGCGCTTTGCGGCGCAGGTCGTCGGTGAGTTTCTCCTGCTCCTTCTTCGCGCTGCCGAACGCCGGCGCGGGGTGCTTCTCCCAGTGGCCGGCGGGCACCTTCGGCAGTTCCAACTTCTCCGGTGGGTACATGTCGAAGTACTTCTTCGGCGCGACGTACGGCGTGTGCGGGCGGAAGAAGCCGCACGCGAGGAAGAACGGCTTGTCTTTGTTCGCCTCGATCAGTTTCGCCACTTCGTCCGCGATCATGCCGTCGGTCATCGTCTCGTCGGTGCCCTCGGAGGCGTGCCAACTGAGCGTGCCGCCGTAGCGCGCGGAGCCTTTCGCGTTCGGGTTCAGCGTGAAGAGCAGGTCTTTCTCTTCGTCGTCCTTGTCGCGGCCCTTCGGGTTGATCGTCTTCATCCAACTCGGCTTGTCGTCGAGGCCGTCGGTGCCGATTTGAGCCGGGACGCCGTAGTGGTACAGCTTCCCGACGCGGGCGACGAAGTACCCGCCCTTCTGGAACGTTTCGCCGATGCTCTGGGCGTTGGGCAGGTTCTTGCGGAACTGCGTGGCGTTTTCGTACACGCGCGTGGTGTCCGGGCGCAGGCCGGTGAGGAAGCTCGTGCGGCTCGGGTTGCACAGCGGGAACTGGCAGTACGCGCGCTCGAACTTCACGCCCTTCTTGGCGAGCGCGTCGATGTTCGGCGACTTACACACCGGGCTGCCGTAGCACCCGAGGGTGTTGTTCGTGAGGTCGTCGGAGACGATGAACAGCACGTTCATCTTCTCGGCGCTGACAGCGGGCGCGGCGCACGCGAGCAGCGCCGCGAGAGAGAGGAAGCGCGACATGGAAGAATTCCTTGCTGAGATGTGATAACTATTCAAGAAGAGTTTTCGACGGGATTACAGGATGAAGAGGATCAAGAATTGAATTCAACTGTCTGTATCCTCTTCATCCTGTTATCCCGTCGAAAACTCTTCTCTGCACTAACCACAAACCACTAACCACTACTTCGGCAGCACCCACACGTTGCGGTACACCACCGGGTCGCCGTGGTCTTGGAACTGGAACGGGCCGGGCGCGGCCTCTTCCTTCTTCCCGCCGGGGCCGTCCTTCGGGAACTCGACGTCGTCGTGAATCTTGACGCCGTTGTGGTACACCGTGGCCCGCGCGTTCTTCACCTTCTTGCCGTCCGCGAACTGGGCCGGGTTGAACTCGATGTCGTAGGTCTGCCACGCCATCGGGGGGTAGCACATGTTCACGCTCGGCTTGTGCTGCGTGTAGAAGCCGCCGCACTCGTTGTTCTCGCCGTTCAGCCCGAAGCTGTCGAGCACTTGCAGTTCGTAGCGATCTTGGAGGTACACGCCGCTGTTACTGCGCTGCTGGCCGCCGCTGTTGGGCATCCACGCGAGCCGGAACTCGATGTGCGCCTTGAACGCGCCGAACTTCTCGTTCGAGGTGATGTTCCCGGTCTTCGAGACGGTGAGGAACTTCCCGTCCGACAGTTCCATGAGCTTGCCGTTCTTCCAGTTCTTCTCGTCGCCGGGCGCGCCGAACAGCACGGTCGCGCCCTCCGGCGGCTTCGCCCCGAGCGTCTTGGACTTGCGCTCGACCTTCGACAGCCCGGCGTTCACGCCCTTGTACCCGTAGGTGAAGATCATGCCGTTCCCGCCCTTATTAAGAATGCCGAGGCCGTCCTTCGTGCCGACGACAACGGGTTCGATGCGCGGCTCGGCCCCGTCGCGCTTGCCGGTGGCGCGGAGCGGCGGTTTGCCGTCCCAGCCGTCGCCGGGCAACCCACCGGTGAACACCTTCAGGTCGAATGCACCGCCGCCCTTCGCCACCACTTGCACGCCGATCTTGTCTTCTTTGCCGAGCACGTTGCCCACGTATTCGCCCTGAATGGCGAAGTCCGGGTCGGTGGCGACGTCCTTCGGTTCCGCGATCACGATCTTCGCGGCCTTCTTCGGCGGGTCTTTCTTGTCTTGCGCGGTCGAACCGGCGAACGTGGCAGCGCACGCGAGGCACGCGGCGAGCAGCAACCGAGTCATGGGAGGTACCTTGAAGAGGAGCGGGGCGGGTAGCGCAGATTGTCGCGTTCGCGGGCCGCGCGTCAATGGGTTGGTGATTCGCACACCGCGAAGGGCGCACAGGGCTTCCGCCCTGTGCTACGGTAGGCGACCCTGCTTCGCAGGGTGCTAAGGCACTCTGGTGTCTTCCGCCCCGGAGGGGCCGGCTACCGTAGCACAGGGCGGAAGCCCTGTGCGCCCTTCGCGAACGACGAAGCAACAACGCGCGCGAATGGGTTGGCGCTCGCCTTCGGCGCGCCGCTCGTGTACGCTGTTCGTGACCCCGCGAGGTTCCCCGCATGCTCCTCTCCGCTTTCGCTCTGTTGATGGCCGCCGACCCGGCCCCGAAGTTTGAACTCAAAGACGGCGACCGCGTCGTGTGGCTCGGCGGCACGCTCGTCGAGCGCGAACAGCGCTACGGCCACTGGGAAGCGGCCCTGCTCGCGGCGCACGCGGACAAGAAAATCACCTTCCGCAACCTCGGGTGGAGCGGCGACACCGTTCACGGCGAGGCCCGCGGCCGGTTCGACTTCAACAACGCCGAAAAGTGCTTCAAACAGATCATCGACCAAACGGTGGAACTGAAACCGACCGTGATTTTCGTGAGCTACGGCGCGAACGAATCGTTCGAGGGCAAGGAAGGGTTGCCGAAGTTCGAGAAGGGTTTGGAAAAGTTACTCGACGCGCTGAAGCCGACGAACGCGCGTGTGGTGCTCTTCACGCCGACCCCGGCGGAGAAGAGCGCGAGCCTACCGGACCCGAAGGCCCGCAATGAGGCGCTCGCGCTCTACGCGGAGGCGATCAAGGCCTTCGCCGCGAAGCGGCAACTGCCGGTCGCGGATCTGTTCGCGGACTTCAACGGGCGCTACGGCGACGAGAAACTGACCGACAACGGCCTGCACTTCACCGAAGACGGCTACAAGGCGCTGAGCCGCCGGTTCGTCGCACAGATTACGCCGGGGGCGTCACTCTCGAACAGCGACCAACTCGAACCGCTGCGCAAGGCCGTCGTCGCGAAGAACGAGCAGTTCTTCAACAAGTGGCGTCCGCAGAACGAGACGTACCTTACCGGGTTCCGCAAACACGAGCAGGGCCGCAACGCGAAGGAGATCGCGGAGTTCGACCCGTTCATCGCGAAGGCCGAAGACGAAATCGCCAAGCTGCTGAAATAGTGGTTAGTGGTCAGTGGCTAGTGGTTAGTGAAGAGGCGGTTTGGTTTTTACCCCGAAGGGGTTGCATCCCAAAGCACAGGGTCGCGCAGCGCACCCTGTGAACGCCAACACGCCACCTGCGAACGCAAAACCATACCCGAACGCGCTGCGCGTTTCGTCCGATTCCACAGGGTGCGCTGCGCGACCCTGTGCTCCGAGATACAACCCCTTCGGGGTAAACACAGAAGAACCCTCCCTATGCGCCACCTCATCGCACTCGCGCTGCTCGCCGTTTCGACGCAACTCGCGCTCGCGCAGCGGGACGCGAAGATTCCCGACCCCGATCCCGAACTGGAGCGCAAGACGTTCACCGTCGCGCCCGGGTTCGAGGTCACGCTGTGGGCCGCGGACCCGCTGCTCGCGAAGCCCATTCAGATGAACTGGGACCCGCAGGGGCGGCTCTGGATCGCCAGCAGCGAGCACTACCCGCAGATCAAGCCCGGCGAGAAGGCCAACGACAAGATCATCGTGCTCGAAGACACCAACGGCGACGGCAAGGCCGACAAGACCACCGTGTTCGCCGACGGGCTGCTGATTCCCACCGGTCTCGAACCGGGCGACGGCGGCGTGTACGTCGCGAACAGCACCGAACTCGTTCACCTGAGCGCGAGCAAGCCCGGCGGGAAGGCCGACAAGAAGCGCGTGCTGCTCAGCGGGTTCGGCACCGAAGACACGCACCACATCATCCACACGTTCCGCTGGGGACCGGACTGCCGGTTGTACTTCAATCAGTCCATCTACATTCACTCGCACGTCGAAACGCCGAGCGGCGTGAAGCGGTTGAACGCGGGCGGCATCTGGAAGTTCAACCCGGATAAGACCGAACTGGACATCTTCGCTCGCGGGTGGGTGAACAGTTGGGGCCACGCGTTCGACAAGTACGGCCAATCGCTCGCCACAGACGGCGCGGGCGGCGAAGGCATCAACCACGCGATCCCCGGTGCGTACTACCTCACGTCGCAAGGCCCGCACGCGCAGCGCATTCTGCACGGGATGAACCCCGGTTCGCCGAAGTATTGCGGCCTCGAAGTGGTGAGCGGCCGGCACTTCCCGGACGACTGGCAGGGCGACGTGATTACGAACGACTTCCGCGGGCACCGCGTGTGCCGGTTCAAGCTGCAAGACGACGGCAGCACGTTCGCCGCGCGCGAAATGACCGAGGTGATTAAGAGCAACCACCCGGCGTTCCGCCCGATCGACGTGAAGATGGGCCCGGACGGCGCGCTGTACATCGCCGACTGGTACAACCCGATCATTCAGCACGGCGAAGTGGACTTCCGCGACGAGCGCCGCGACAAAACGCACGGCCGCATCTGGCGCGTGACCGCCAAGAACCGCGACCTCGTGAAGCCGCCGAAGCTCGTAGGCGCGACCATTCCCGAACTCTTCGAGCAACTCAAGGTACCGGAGCAATGGACGCGCCAACAAGCGAAGCGCGTGCTGAAGGAGAGCGACCCCAAGGCCGTTCGCGCGGAGTTTCACGAGTTCCAGTTTCGGACTTGGATGGCTCGCGCGATGACCGAGCAACTGGCCTTGGAACTACTCTGGGTGTACGAGGCGCTCGACCTCCAGCGCGGCAGCAGGCACCTGCCGGAAGGCATTCTCGACATGACGGCACCCCTGCTGAGCGGCAAGGGGAGCCACGGGGCGGCCGCGGCCACCGTGCGGATAGTCGGCGACACCCTGCGGCACGCGCCGGACGTGACGCTCGACATCGAACTCAACGGGGGTTACAGCATCGACCCGTGCGCGGACGCCAACCCGCGAGTGCGGTTGGAGGCTGTGCGACGCTTGGCGCACTTCCGCAGCGCCGCCGCGGCGGAGAAGGCGCTGGGCGTGCTCGATAAGCCAATGGACCGCACGCTCGACTACGCGCTGTGGCTCACCGTGCGCGAACTCGAACCGTACTGGATGCCGGAGTTCCAGTCGGGCAAGCTCACGTTCGGTGGCGACGCGAAGAAGCTGGCATTCGCGCTCAACGCCATCGGCAACAAGGACACCGTGAAGCCGGTGCTCGCGCTCATCGACGGCGGGAAGGTGCCGAAGGAGAACCTGCACGGGCTGTACCTGCTGCTCGCGCGCATCGGCGGGCCGGACGAACTGTCGCGCGTGATCGGCCACTCGGTGCGCGCCACCGCGACCGAGCGGAACGAGCTGATGCTCGCGGTCGAAGACGCGATCCGCACGCGCAAGGTGCCGGCCCCGAAGACGCCCGCGGCGCTCGAAAACGTCATCGTGCTCGAAGACGCCGGCCGGCGACCGGCGATGCGCGCCGCGGGGTTGTGGAAGGCCACCGCGCTTTCGACCAAGCTCGGTGAGATTGCACTGAAAACCACTTCGAACGAAGACCGGCGCGCGGCGCTCGACGGGCTGTTTGCGATGGGCACGGCCGACGAAACGCTGAATCTCCTTCTTCAACCGAAAGCGACCGCGGACCAGCGCCGCGACGCGCTCACCGCGCTCGCCGGCGTGAACCCGCCGCGCGCCGCGACGCTCACCGCCGCGTTCCTCGCGGACGCGCAATCGGACGAAGCGCTCGCGGACCTGTTCGCGGCGTTCGCCACGCGCAAGGGCGGCGCGTCGCTGCTGGCGAAGGAGCTCACTGGCAAGAAGGTGCCGGCGGACGTGGCGAAGATCGGCGTGAAGGCCGCGCGCGCGTCCGGTCAGCCGGCGGACGACCTCATCGCGGCGCTCACGAAGGCCGGCGACCTCGGCGCGGCCCGCAAGCCGCCGACCGCGGACGAAGTGAAGGCGCTCGCCGCGGACGCCATGAAGACCGGGAGCGCCGCCCGCGGCGAACTCGTGTACCGGCGCAAGGAATTGCAGTGCCTCGCGTGCCACGCCATCGCGGGCGCGGGCGGCGCGGTCGGCCCGGACATGAGCAGCATCGGTGCGAGCGCGCAACCGGATTACCTAGTCGATTCGCTGCTGCTGCCGAGCAAGGCCATCAAAGAGGGCTACAACGCGATCCGTGTCGTGACCGCCGACGAGAAGGTCTATCAGGGCGTCAAAGTCCGTGAAGCGGACGGCAAACTCACCATCCGCACCGCGGAGGACAAGGAACTGACCTTCGTGACGAAGGACCTAATCGAGCGCGGCGATTCGACGAAATCGCTGATGCCCGAAGGCATCACGGACCAACTCACGAAGCAGGAATTCGCGGACCTCGTGAAGTTCCTGTCGGAACTCGGCAAAGTGGACGGCCCGTACGCGCCGAACAAAGCGCGCCTCGTGCGCCGGTATCAGGCGATCGACGCTTCGCCCGCGAACCTGAACCTCTTCCGCCGCACGCGGGTGAGCGCCGCGGCCGAAGCCGACAACCCGTTCGCGTGGCTCTCCGCGTACTCGAAGGTGAGCGGCGACCTGCCGCTGAACGAGCTACCGAAGTTCACCGTGTGGAACGACACCGCGGCACAAAGCGTGGTGCGGTTCCAGTTGGACGTGACGACCGCGGGCGCGGCGAAGTTGAAGTTCAACGCCGTCGCGGGCCTGACGGTGTACGTGGGCAATCAACCCGTCGAGCCGAAAGCGGAAACGGTGCTCGATCTGAAGGCCGGCGTGCAAACGGTGACGGTGCTGATCGACCGCTCGAAGCGCACCGACGACCTGCGCGTGGAGCTAGAGGACGTGGCGAACTCCCCGGCCCGCGTCAGCGTGCTAAACGGGAAGTGACTCTCTTGGTGGCACAGGCTTTCTAGCCTGTGCTGCTTTCAGAGGTGAAGCGGCACAGGCTAGAAAGCCTGTGCCACAAATCAAATACCGGCACGCTCACACGTGCCGCTCGCCCTTTCGCCGTCACTTCTTCTCGATGCGGTACAGCGCCTTCTCGGTGCGGAGGAACAGCGCGGTGCCGTCCACGCCGAAGCTCGCGAGCGCCTTCTCGTTCAGCTTGTTCGTCGCCACCACTTCGTAGGTGTCGCCCGGCTTGAACACGGTCGTGGTGCCGGCTTCGTCCAGCATGTAGAGCAACCCGCCGGCGTGCATCAGCGACGCCGAGAAGCCCTTCCCGGCGCGCTCGGCGTACCGCTCCGCGCCGGTCTTCGCGTCCAAACAGCTCACGATCCCCGCGTCCGACACCATATAGAGCGCGTCGCCCACCACCACCGGCGACGGGTTGTGCGGCACGTTCTTCTTCACCGTGAACGCGACGTGCGACGCGGTCACGTCGCCTTTGCCGTCCGGCTTGATCGCCATGAGGGTGGGCGCGTTGTAGCCCGTGCAGACGTACACGAGGCCGTGCGCGAACACCGGGCGCGGCACCACCGAGTAGCCCGAACCGTACTTCGCGCGCCAAATCTCCTTCCCGGTCTTCGGCTCGAGCGCCTGCACCACGCCGCTCCCGGCGGAAATCAACTGTGGGTTCCCCTTCACTTCGATCACGAGCGGTGTGCTGAAGGAGAACGGGTTCGCGCCGGTGCCGGCGTTGCGCGCCGTCTTCCACGCCACCTTGCCGGTCTTCTTCTCGAGCGCCACCACTTGCTGCACGTCGGTGCCGTCGGTGCTGAAGACGAGCAGATCGCCGGTGATGATCGGCGAGCCGCCGTTGCCGTGAACCGGCTTGTAGCTCAGTTCCTGCGTGCCCCATTCGAGCGAGCCGTCGGCGGAGTTCAGGCACGCGGTGCCCATGTGCCCGAAGTGCGCGTAGACGAACCCGTCTTCGACCACGACCGACGGGCTGGCGTGGCTGTTCTTGTTGTGAATCTTCGGCGCGCCCGCGGGTTGCTTGAACACTTCCTTGTCCCACAGCGTCGCGCCGGTGACGGCGTCGAGGCAGAGCACGCGGAGCGAGTACCCGCCGCCGTCTTGCGGCACCGCGGTGGTGAGGTAAATCTTGCGGCTCGCGATCACCGGCGACGACCACCCCACGCCGGGCAGTTCCTTGCGCCACGTCACGTTCTTCTTTTGGTCCCACTCGGTAGCAAGTTTGGCATCAGTGTGGCCCTGCCCACCGGGGCCGCGGAACTGGAACCAGTCGGCCGCGGTCAGGGTCGCGCACAGCGCGAGCGCGAGCAGAAGCGCGGAACAGAAGCGGTGCATGCGGAAGAACTCCGAAGGCGGGATGCGAGCGGCGGGAGGGTGAGAACCAGTGTACCGCGAAGTGCCGGCCGCGAATACACTGCCCCGCACACACTTCGCACGAGGACGCGCATGTTGCGGCTCATTCCCCTGTTGGTGCTCGCGGCGGCGATTCCGCTGGTGCCCGGCGTCGCGCGCGAGCAGAAACCGGACGCCAAAGCCGAGAAGGTGCTCGCGTTCACCAACGCCACCATTCACACCGCGACCGGCGACAAGCCCATCGAGAACGGCACACTGCTCGTGAAGGGCGGCGTCATTCTCGATGTGGGGTCGAAGCTCGACATTCCGAAAGGCGCGGAGGTGATCGATCTGAAGGGCGAGACGATCATTCCCGGTCTCGTGGACACGCACTCGCACGTCGGCGTGTGGACGCGGCCGAACGTGCCCGCGAATAGCGACGGCAACGAAATGAGCGGCCCGGTGCAGCCCGCGGTGCGCGCGATCGACTCGTTCAACCCGGACGACCCCGGCGTGAAAATGGCGCTCGCCGGCGGCGTGACCACCGCGAACGTGATGCCCGGCAGCGGCAACGTGATCGGCGGTCAAACGGTCTACCTGAAGTACCGCGGGCGCACGGTCGAAGAGATGCGTGTGTTCGGCCGCGCCGGCACGAAAGAGATTCTCGGCGGCCTCAAGATGGCGAACGGCGAGAACCCGAAGGGCTACGGCCGCAGCAAGCAGCAAGCACCGTTCACGCGCATGAAGGTCGCGGCGCTCCAGCGCGAGACGTTCCAGAAAGCCAAAGAATACAAGTCGAAACTCGATTCCGGCGCAAAAGTGGACCGCGACGTGGCGCTCGAACCGCTCGTGGAAGTGCTGAACGGCACGCGCACCGTTCACTTCCACTGCCACCGGGCCGACGACCTGATGACCGCGATCCGCATCAGCGAAGAGTTCGGCTTCGAGATCGTGCTGCAACACGCGACCGAAGGCTACCGCGTGTCGGACGTGCTCGCGAAGAAGAAGATTCCGGTGTCGCTCACGCTGATCGACAGCCCCGGCGGGAAGGCGGAAACGATTGGGCTACTCGAAGAGAACGCCGCGGTTCTGGAGAAGGCCGGCGTGACGGTGACGATCAACACAGACGACAGCGTCACCGAATCGCGGTTCTTCCTGCGCACCGGGGCGATTGCCGTGCGCGGCGGGATGAGCGAGTCCGCGGCGCTCAAGGCGCTCACGATCAACGCCGCCAAGGTGCTGCACCTCGACCACCGCGTCGGCAGTTTGGAGAAGGGCAAAGACGCGGACTTCGCGATCCTGAGCGGCCCGCCGTTCAGCGTGTACACGCACGTTCGCCAAACGTGGATCGAGGGGAAGAAGGTGTTCGACTACGCCACCGACCGCGCGTACGCGACCGGCGGCTTCGCGCTGCCCGCGGGGGAGAAACTACCGGACCCGGTGGGCCGGCATGGCGGCCCACTGCCTGATAGCGGCGGGATGGAACGTGTGATCGACGGCGGGAAGAACGCGTTCGCGATTCAGGCGGAGGTGCTTTTCACCGGCAAAGAGCGGCTGTCCGGCGGCACGGTCGTCGTCCAAGACGGCAAAATCGTCGCCGCGGGCGATCTCGTGCGCGCGCAGAATATGCCGATTTACAAAGCGAAATTCGTCACGCCGGGCCTGATCGACGCGTTCGCGACGGCGGGCCTCAGCGGGGCGTGGAACATCCCGGCCGATCAAGATTTGGACGAACTGAGCGACCCGAACCAAGCCGACTTGCGCGCGCTCGACGGCTTCAACCCGCGCGAACCGCTCTTGGATTTCTTGCAGCAAACCGGGGTAACGGTGGTTCACGCCGCGCCCGGGCGCGCGAACCCCATCGCGGGGCGCGGCGGCGTGTTCCGCACCGACGGCACCACGGCCGAAAGCGCGGCGCTCGTCCCGGTCGGCTCGCTGATCGTGAACCTCGGCGAATCGCCGAAGGGCAAAGCGGCAACAACGCGCATGGGCGTCGCGGCGCTGGTGCGCAAGGCGTTCGCGGACGCCGACAGTTACCGGGCGAACCCCGCCCGCAAGGGGGGGGGTGGCGATGCGAAAGCGCTTCCCGTGAACGCCAAACACGAAGCGCTGCTTCCCGCGCTCGAAGGCAAGGTGCCGGTGTACTTCTCGGCGCACCGGCGCGACGACATTCAGACCGCGCTGCGCATCGCCGCCGAGTTCAAGCTGAAGCCGGTGATCGCGATGGGCACCGAAGGCTACCGCATGGCGGAAGAGTTGAAGAAGGCCGGCGTGCCGGTTGTGGTACACCCGACGATGCAGCGCGCCGGCGGCAGCATGGAAACGCTGCACTCGTACACGTCGAACGCCGCGGCGCTGGACACCGCCGGCGTGCCGATCACGATCTGCACCGGGTTCGAGGGCTACGTTCCCAAGACGCGCGTGCTGCGCTACGAAGCCGCGATGGCCGCCGCCGCCGGCCTCGACCGCGACCGCGCGCTGCGCGCCATCACCCTCGACGCCGCGAAATTGCTCGGCATCGAGAAGGACCACGGCAGCAACGAACCGGGCAAGGTGGCGGACTTGGTGCTGTACGACGGCGACCCGTTCGAGCACGCGACGCACGTGACGCACACGATCATGCGCGGCCGCGTGGTGTACTCGCGCGACGACTACCTGAAGCTCCCCTTCGAGCGCCGCATCCTCCCGCTGCTCGGTGCCGGCGGTAGCGGTGGAGTCGGCTGCTGCTTGGGGTGGTAGGCGCTACGGCTTCTCCCGCGGCGCGGGCGCAACCGCGACCGGCGGCAGTTTCGCGAGGAACGCGCCCCACCCCTTGTCCAACCGGGCGGCGTCGGAGAGCGCGGCCCGCGCGCCCGGAATGTCACCTTGGCGCTGAAGCGCAAGACCGAGCACGCCGTACGCGTTCGCAAACCGCGGGGCCAGTTTGATGGCGGCCCGCGCGCTCGTCGCGGCGTCCGCGAACCGTTTCAGGTCGATGTACATCGCGCCGAAGTTGGTGTGCGATTCGAAGTCGTTGGGATCGACGCGCACGGCTTGCTCGAACGCGGTCGCGGCCCGCGCGACTTCGCCCTTGAGGGCGAGCGTGACGCCGAGGTTGAAGTGAACTGTGGGCAGGTTCTCGTCGAGTTCGGCGGCCCGCGCGTACGCTTCGATTGCACCGACCGTGTCGTTCCGGTCGCGCAGCGCCGTGCCGAGTTCGGCGTACGCGGCGGCGAATTTGGGGTCGATGGCGATGGCCCTCCGGAACGCGGCGACGGCCCCCGGCACGTCCCGCTTGGCGCGCAGCGCGTTGCCGAGGTTGAACCACGCGTGGGGCAACTTGGGCTCCAGTTCGAGCGCCCGCTCGAACGCGGCAACGGCCCCGTCGCGGTCGCCCTTCGCGCTCAGTGCGAGGCCCAGATTGCTCTGCACTCTGGCGTTTTTCGGTTCGAGTTCGACGGCCCGGTTGTGCGCGGCGATGGCCCCGGCGAAGTCCTTCTTGGCGAGTTTCGCGTTGCCGAGGTTGGAGTGCGCGCGTGCGCTCTCGGGATCGAGTTCGATGGCCCGTTCGTACGCGGCGATGGCCCCGGCGAGGTCGCCTTTGAGCAGCCGCGATTCCCCGAGGCCGCTGTACCCGCCCGCGTCGGTCGGGTCGAGTGCGATGACCCGCTCGAACGCGGCGACGGCTCCGGCCGGGTTCTTCGTGTCGCGGAGTACCACGCCCAAATTGAAGTGCGCTTTGGCGTACTTGGGTTCGAGTTCGATGGCTCGGTTGAGCGCCGCGACGGCCTTCGGCGTGTCCCCGCTGGCGCGCAGCGCGTTGCCGAGGTTGGCGAGCACGCGGGCGTCGTTCGGTGAGAACTCGAGCGCCTTGGTGAGCGCGGCAACGGCCCCGCGCGCGTCGCCGGCGCTGGCGAGCGCGCCGCCGAGGTTGTTCCACACGGACGCGTTGTCCGGGCGCAGCGCGCGCGCCGCTTCGTACGGACCGATGTCGCCGGGGCTGGCACTGACTTGGCCGAGTGCGAACGCCAGTTCGAAGTCGGCGGGGTACCGCGCGCGGGCCGCGACGAGTACCGCTACCGGATCCGCTTTGGCGCGCCCCATTAGTTCCGCCAGTACGCTCAGCGCCGCCGGGGTGGTGCCGGCGACGTTCGCGTCCGCCGCGAGTTGCTCGAGTGCGGCCTTGTCCGCGCGCACCTTGGGGTCGCGCAACCGGTCCCGCCACGGGCCGGGGTCGGCGCGCCCCGCCACCTCCAACAACCTCCGGGCGAGAACGTTGTTCGGCTCGTACAGTGCCCAGTCGTCTACCGCGGCCACCAAATCGGCTTTAACCGCGCTCGCCCCAATGTGCGCCGCCGCGTCGGTCGGAGCAAGGGCCGTCAGATCGAGGCCGAACTCGGCGAACGCGGCGCGGTACTCGGGTGACGCGATCTGCGTGTTGAACTTGCCCTTGCCCTCCGCTTCCGCGAGAAACAGCCACTTGCGGAACCGGATGCCGTCCAGTTTGCGCACGAAGGCGAGGCCTTCGCGCGCGCGTTCCACTTCCGCCACGCGATCCGGTGCGCCGCTCTTCGCGAATTCCAGTGCCTGAACCAACAACCGGTCGGCTTCGGCAAAGTTGTACACCTTGCGCAGGTTGGCCGCGAGAGTCAGATTCGCGTCGATGCCCTGACGGGCTTGCTTCTCCTTAAACTCGGCTTCGGTGTTCGCACGCGTGTCGGACGCTTTCTTGTCGCCTTCCAATTGGGCTTCGGTCGCTTTGCGGTCGGCGGAGTACCACGCGAACGCGCCGCCCGCCGCCACGAGCACCGCCGCGGCGCAAGCGAGCAGCAGTTGCGCGCGCGAGCGCTTGCGCTGCTCGCGCCGCGTGTTCGCCTCGGCGCTCGCGCGCGCTTCGGCTTCGGCGCGGGCGGCGCGCTCGGCGTCGGCCCGAGCTTCGGCCTCGCGCCGCGTGTTCGCTTCCTCTGCGGCTCGCGCTTCGGCGGCGGCGCGGTCGCGCTCGGCGCGCCGCGTGCGCTCCTCCACACCGGCCCGGTACGCGGACACCGCTTGCGCCACCGCGGTGCCGTCGGCGTAGCGGTCTTCGGGCCGCGCCGCGAGGCACACTTTACACAGCGCGATCAAATCCGCGTCGGCCCCGGACGCGTCCAACAGCCCGAGCGCGCCGCTCACGTCGGCCCGCTTCGCGCGGTCCAGCGCCGCGGACGCACTCGCGCCGGCGAACGGCGGTTGGCCCGTAAGGAGCGCGCACAAGATGCCGCCGAGGGCGAACACGTCCGACCGCGCCCCCACGGTCGCCCACTCGCCCCGCGCCTGCTCCGGCGGCATGTACGCGGGCGTACCCTTCGCCGATCCGTGGAGCGTCGCCTCGGAGTGCGGTGCGGTGGGCACGGTGGTGGCACCGGTTCCGCCCTCCGCGCCCGGCGCTTCCTTCGCCAAGCCCCAGTCCATGACGAGCACCTCGCCGAACGCACCCACCATCACGTTTGCCGGTTTGAGGTCGCGGTGAACGACGCCCTGCGCGTGCGCGTACCCGACCGCGTGGCAGATTTGCTCGAACGTCGCAACGAGCCGAGCGCGGTCCGTGCCGGACTCGATGGCTCGCTGGAGCGTCTCCCCGCGAATGAGCTTCATCGCGAGGTACGGGCGGCCGTCCGGGAGTGTGCCCCGCGCGTGAACCGGCGGGATACCGGGGTGCGCGAGCCGCGCCGTGATTTCGGCCTCGCGCACGAAAGCGTCGGCGCTGGTGCCGGGGAGGGCGGTTTTCACCGCCACGGTGCGGCCGAAGGCGAGGTCGGTGGCCGCGTACACCACACCCATTCCGCCCCGCGCGATCTCGTGCGTGAGTTCGTACCCGGCGACCGCGTCGCCCGGTGGCACCGGGGTGGCGGTCGGCTGTGCGACCGTGAGATCCGTCGCGCTCCCGGGCGGGTTGGGTACCGTCGAACCCGGTTCGGGGTTCAACCGCGGCGCGGGGACGGTTTCGACGGGGGTGTTCTCGGGCATCGGGCGCGCCTCGATCGTAACGAATGCGCACACGATACCCGCTCGCGCGGAGCGGCGAAAGTGCCCGGGGCCCGTTGACCCAATTTGATCATTCGTATATCATTCATTTCTCGACGGCGCGCGCGAAAGTGCAGCGGCCGGGAGGGGCCTCCGTTCGCGGGCGCGAAGTGTGAAGCGCGCGCGGAAATGGCGAGTACGGCCCGGACGTCCGAGAACTCGACACCTCAACTACCGTGGTCGGGCGCGAGAGTGCCCCGACCGCGGTTTCGGCGCTGAAATGGCCTGAACTCAGACGCGCGCCGAAATGTGCAAAAACACCTTGAAAATCAGCTTCGCGGGGGCACTTCGCGCGTGACTAAAGGGGTGCGCGGTGCGCCCGGTTTGGGGCGGTAGGTGGCGTAACTGTTCTCCGTTTCCCACAGCGTCACTTCTACGACCGGCAAGGCGCGGCGCTCGCACTGCTCGTAGATGAGGCGGGCGATCGTCTCCGCGGTCGGGTTCGCGTTCAGCGTCACGAACGGTTCGCCCTGCCGCTGCAACTCCGGGATGATCGGGTCCGCTTCGTTCAGCAGCAACCGGTGGTCGAGTGAGTCGTCGATCCACTTCCCGATCTCGGCTTTGAGAACCGAGAAGTCGATGACCATGCCGAGCGCGTCGAGCGACTCGGTTTCCACCGTGACGACGGCCTTCCCGTTGTGCCCGTGCAGGAACCGGCACTTGCCGGCGTAGTTCAGCAGCCGGTGCCCGTAGCAGAAGTGGATCTCTTTCGTCACGCGAAACATCGGCACCTCACGATTGCGGTCGGCACTAACCGCCGCCGCGGGCGGCGCGCAACCGCGGGTCACGGGCCGTAGGCGGTCGGGTCGGGCATCTCGGCGGCGCGGAACGCCTGCTTTCGCTCCGCGCACTTGTTGCACGCGCCGCAGTGCAAACCGCGCGCGGTCGGGCGGATGCACGAGAACGTGTGTTCGAGCGGCATTCCCGCGCCGCGGCGCATCACGTCCACCTTGTGAAGCGGCGAATAGGGGCGCAGCACCCGAACCCGGCCGCTCACGGCGGTGCTCACTATGGAAGCGAACCCGTCGTAGAACGCGGGCGTCGCGTCCGGGAACGGGTTGGTGCCGAGCGGCGCGGTCGCCACTTCCGGCACGCCGTTCAGGTGGCACCAGAGCAGCGGCTTCGCCAGCAGCAGCACGTTGCGGCCGGGCAGAAACACCGCGTCGTCCGGCGAATCGGCGTCCGGCACGTTGGTGCCGGTCGTGCTCCAATGGTCGCCGTAGATGTCGCGCACGGGTTGGTCGAGCACGACGAGCGGTCGAACGTTCGGCGCGCCGAGCGCCGCGAGAAAGCGCTCGAGGTGCGCGCGCTCGACGTCTTCCCACACCAGCCCGGTGCGGACGTAAAGCGGGAAGACGGCCGGGTACGCGCGCGCGGCTTCGCCGAGCAGAATGGCGCTATCGAGGCCGCCGCTCACGAGGACCGCGAGCGGGCCGGTGGGGGCCGAAGGGGGCCAAGCGGTCGCACTCACGCGCGGACCTTCCGAATCGCGCGCCGCGGCCCCGGCCCGACCACGCCGCCACCGGGCCCGGGCATCACGCCGGGGCCACCGGGGCCACCGGGGCCACCGGGACCGGGACCGACCGGGCCGCCGCCGAAGCCGCCCTGCGCGGAGCGCGTCCCGAGCACCTCCCCGATGGCCGCGGACGACGACTGTTGAAGTTCGGTCATCACGACCGAGGTGCGCGCGTAGAACACGTCGCCGTAGGTGCCGAACGTGAGGTTGTTGAGCAGTTGGGCTTGTACCTTTTTGTCGCCGTAGGTGTTACTCGCCGTCTTGAACCACTTGGGCGTGTTGCCCTCGTCGCCCTTGGCGAGTTCGCTCTCCTTCCACTTCTTGGCGGTGGTCGAAGACTTGTCGCCCTCCGTGTACCACACGTCCAGTTCGAAGCGCACGTCCTTGCTGCCCATGCTGGCCTTCACGCCGAACCCCTTGGTTCCGTTGACCGTATCGTACGTGGTCTGGGCGAGTTGCTGCGCGCCTTCGTCGCTGCCGAGGCCGCCGGCCCCGTCCTTTTTCGGGGGCGGCGTCGGCCGCGAGCCGCCGTCGAACATGGTGAGCCGCCAGAAGGTGCCCCGCGTCACCTTCGCGCCGAGTGCGCCCATGCGCGTGCCGAGCGTCTTCTCGACGTTCCCGCCGTGACCGGTGCGAATGCGGTCGAACACGCCCTGCGGCATGCTCGCAGGTGCCACCACCACGAGGCGGTTGGTGGGCGCGAACACGCGCCCGATGCTCGGTACGGTGTAAGAGGTGCCGGACTTCTGCGCGCCGGGCAGTTTGCCCAGCGCGGCCTCGTCGAACGCTTCCTTCGTGCGGAACACGATGGTGGTGCCGTTCGCGGTAGAGGTGGCGACGACGACGCGATCGACCCAGCCCTCGAGCGACTCCTTACCGGCGGCCTTGCCGATGGCGTCGCCGGCGGTGCGGAACTGCTGCCCGGAGTACGCGCCGCTCACGGCCTTGTAGAACTCCGGGTACTTGACCGCGTGGCCGACGTTCACGCCCATCGCGGTCTGCGCGTCTTCGGGCACGTAGTGCAGCATTTCCACCGATTGCGGCACGCGGGTGAAGAACCAGATGAGCGTGGCCGTGACCGTGACGAGCATGAACAGCGCGGCACAGATCGCCCCGATGAGCGCGCCCTTGCTGGTCTCGCGCTTCTTGGCCTTGCGCTTCTTGGGCTGCTTCGGTGCCGGTTTGTCGTCTTTCGCGGCGGCCTTCGGTTTGGCTTTGTCTTCCTTGGCGCCGTCTTCCTTCGCTTTCGCGCCCTTCAGTTCCTTGAGCAACTCGGCCTTCTCGTTCTCGGCTTCGGCGTCCGGTGCCTCGAACGACGAGCCGCACTTGGGGCACTCCACCTCGGTGCCGGCCTCGGGCGCGGTTTTCAGTTTCAGTTCGGCCCGGCACTCCGGGCACCGCAGTTTAACGGCCATGAGTGGCACCGTGTTCCGACAGTAAGGGCGTGAAGTGGCGCGAATCGCTATTGGTAGCGATCCTACCGAGACGAGCGGGCCGCGGGCAAGGGTTTAGCGCCGCGAAACCTTGACGCGCTCGCCCCGCGCCGTCACCCTTACACCTAGCACGCGCCGCGCGACAGGTTCGGCGCGCCCGCGACATCTACTGGCGCTCGCACTCGTACCGAGGGCAACGGTTATGACGATCCGGCACGCGGCGGCGGCGCTTCTGGCGGTATCGGCGGTGGCACTCGTGGGCCGCGCGCAGCCGCCCGCGACGCTCCCGAAGAACGTCGTTCCGTCCACGTTCCGGGCGCAGCTCGTGGTGGACGACCGGTTCAAAGACCCGATCACCAACCCGGACGGCACCAAAGGCCCGGACCCCCGGAACCGCACCGGCAAGATCCACTGCCTCGTGTGCGAACACGGCCTCGCCCCCGTCGTCGCCGTGTTCGTGCGCGCCGAAACCACCGACCCGAAGGTGGAACCGGGCCTCACGAAACTGCTCAAGGGCACCGACGCGCTGCTGCCCAAGTACCGCGCCGACAAACTCGCCGCGTTCGCCATGTTCCTCGCGCTCGACGGCGGCCCGAAACTGGTGAAACTGGCCGACGGCACCGAAAAGGAAACCGACAAAGAGTACCCGGACGACGAGAAGCGCGACGCGAAGGCCAAAGCGCTGAAAGACTACGCCGCGAAGACCGCGACGCCCAACATCCCGTTCGGCCTCGCCGGTGCCGACTCCAAGGCGCTGAAAGAGTTCGCCATCGGCGACGAACCGGTTACGGTCGTCATCTACAACCGCCTGCGGATCGTGAACCGGTGGGCGCTCAAGGCCGACGACCTGACCGACGAGAAGATCGACGAGATTCTGAACGCGACGCAGAGCATGATTACCGGCGCGCCCGCGAAGAAGTGACACCGAACAGCGAGCCACGGGGTTTATCCCCGTGGTCTTTCGACGCGTGACACCACGGGGATTACCCGTGGTTCGCCTACACCTCACCCCAACCACCAGTTCATCAGTTGCCAACCGGGGTCGAAGCGGAGCGCGCCGCGCTCCGCGGTCGGTTCGTCGTAGCGGTCGGCAGCGTCCGGCGCAATGCCAGTGCCGCACGCCGCGAACGCCACCGCGCCGTAGGCGTGCGCCCGCGTCCGAATCGTCGTGCGGTGGTCCGGTTCCACCAAGATGCGGTAGTCGCCGTATCGCGGAAGCGCGTCGAGCAGCGGCCCGACGATGTGCTCGTCGATGCGCTCCAGAGCCTTCACTTTCTCGTCGGCCTTCCCTTCGTGCGAAGCCTCGTCCGGGGCTTCGACGTGAACGCATACGAGGTCGAACGCGCCGAGCGCTTCGATCGCGTACCGGCCCTTTGCCGCGTAATCGGTATCGAGGTAGCCGGTCGCGCCGGGCACGTCGATGCGGTGCCAGCCGAGGAGCACGCCCACGCCCCGCACGAGATCGACGGCCGAAATGATCGCACCGCGCTTCCCGCGATACACCTGCGCGAACGGGTCGAGCGTCGGCCGTTTGCCCTGCCCCCACAGCCACACTTGCGTCGCGGGCTTCTTCCCGGCGGCGACGCGGGCCTTGTTCACCGGGTGCGCGGCGAGAATCGGCTTGCTCGCCTCCATCAGCGAGACGAGCAGTTCGCTCCCGATGTCGTTCCCTTGCGGTAGGTACTCCGCAACCGGCTTCAGCGGGATGTCGTGCGGGGCTTGCGTCTTCAGCCCGGCGAGCGGCGAAGCGTCCGACTTCCCGCGCCACACGAGAATGTTGCGGTACTGCACGCCGGGGTGGAACTCGATCACGCCGCCGGCGAGTTCCCGTCCGCCGAGTTCGTGTTGGAGCGCGCGAATCAGCGGCGCGCCGTCCTCGCTGGAGATGTGCCCGGCGGTGAAGTCCTCCATCGTGCCGTCGGGGACGTGCACGAGGTTGCACCGCACGGCCCAATCGTTCGGGCCGAGGTGAATGCCCATCGCGGCGGTTTCGAGCGGCGCGCGCCCCGTGTAGTACTTCAGCGGGTCGTAGCCGAACAGCGAGAGCGTCGCCACGTCCGACGCCGGCGTGAGTGTCGGCGGCACGTTGTTGGAAAGCCCGACGACGCCGGCTTTGGCGACGCGGTCCATGTTCGGGAGCCGCGCGGCTTGGAGCGGCGTGAGGTTGCCGAGCTCGGCGACCGGTTCGTCGGCGCAGCCGTCCGGGATCACGATGACGTACTTCATGCGGCCGATTGTATGGCGCGCGGGCGCGCCGCGGAGTCTTGAGCGATTCGCGCGGTTTTCGGGTTCCCGCGAAACGTGGGGAAGCGTGTCAAGAGCAGTTTCGCGGGAACCGATGAAAGGGGTGTTCCGCTCGCCGCGTTCCGGCCGCGAGTGGTACGAAGAGGCTTCGCGAGCCGCCCAAACCCCAGTCGGGCGGCGCGCGAATCGGGCGGTGCGACGTTTCCGCGGGGCGGCTCCGGCAACCCCTGTCTGCCGCGCGACGCCCGCGGAAGCCGAGTCCGGTCGATCGGGGTGCACCGACCCCCGACGGTACCCGGTCCCGGACCACCGCCGCCCGCCGACCGGTCCCGGCTCAATGACGCACCCCAGTCGCGCGTCCGTCGAACATGAGGTTCGCGGCGCGCGACAATGACCCACACCGCCGGGGCCGGCTCGGCTCTCTTGCCCACTTCTCCGCCGGTTGTGCCGGCGCGCCCCCTCAGCTAAACTCAACTCGTTCGCACTTCGGAGGCACCGCACATGCCCGCGCACGAACCGCCGACGCTGGAAGACGAAGGAACCGCCGCGCCGACGACGGACGCGCCGACCGAACCCGCTGTGCCGTTCGACATGTACGCCCCACGCACGCCGGAGGAACTCGCCGGGGCCGCCATCGTGCGCGAACTGCGCGAACTGGAGAAGCAGTCGCCGCCCCTCGACCGGGCGCAACAGAACGCGGACTGGCAGTGGTTTTATAAGGAGTACCTGAAGCGCGAAGCCGGAGCGTTCGGGCCACACGCGGGGCGCTATGTGGCGTTCTGCCGCGAACAAGTTGTCGCCGCTGGCGACGACATGCTCCAGTTGCGCCTTGAGGCGTGGAAGCTCGCCGATCCGCCAGTTCACCCCCAACAGTTCGTCATCTTCTACATCGATCCTTGGGAAGGCACCCCGTGGGAAACTTTTGAAGGTTGATCGCTCATGCCCCGCGTGCGTCTGTTCGCCTACGATGTCGGTTCGGATACGTTCCAACTTCCGAACCACCAACTGCTAACCGTACGCGCCCCACGACTCTTCGCGCGGGTTCGCATCGGCGCACAATTGCCAGACAAGAGCGCCGCGCCACTGGGTCAGCCGGCGATTATCGACACCGGCATGCCAATCAGTGTGTTCCCACGAGCAACTTGGCAAGACCACGAAACTGAGATCGAATTCCTTCAGACGCGCTCCGAAGCCGAGAACGGGACGTTCCCAGTTACGCCGCGCATTCTCGGTTGCACCTACACCTTTCGCCTCGGCCGAATCGCCCTCTCGGTCGTCGATTCCATTGACGACACCTCCCTCGCGGAGCGCGCGGTACTCGCGCGGTTCCTCGTCGCGGTGGTCGATCAACCGGTTGGGGCGAACGTGCTGAAGCACGTCGTGTTGGGCATGTCCGAAGGTGTGCTCGAAGGGCGGGCGCTCACGTTCCGGCACGACGCGGACGAAACGCAGCGCGCCGCGTGGATCGAAGAGTAACATCCGCCACTTGTTCCGCTTCGCTCCGCGAATTACTCTGGCACTCACCTCTGGAGCGCTGCCATGTTCTTCCGACGCCTCTCCGCGTGTGTCACTCTCCTCGTGCTCGCCGCGCACGCCGCGGCGCAACCCGGGCCGCAACTCGTGACGGTGTTCCCGCCGGGCGCGAAGGCCGGCGGCACGGTCGAAGTCACGTTCAGCGGGAGCAACTTCACCGGCGACGAGAAGCTCCTGTTTAGTGGCAAAGGCTTCACCGCGGAACCGGTCGGCAAGGCGACCAACGACCCCAAAGCGCCGAAGGGCCAAGCCACGAGCAGTGCGAAATTCAAAGTGACGGCACCGAAAGGCGCGGGCACGTTCGACGTGCGCGTGGTGAGCAACAGCGGCCTCAGCAACCCGCGCGCGTTCGCGGTGAGCGAGACGACCGAAGTGAACGAAACCGAACCGAACAACGACGTGCCCCAAGCGCAGAAGGTGGAACTCGAAACCACAGTGAACGGTGTGATCTCCGCGCCGACCGATGTGGACTTCGTTTCGTTCAAAGCGAAGGCCGGGCAGAACGTGGCGGTGTCGTGCATCACGTCGAGCATCGACAGCCGGATGCAAGCCGACATCATGGTAACGACTTCGGACGGGAAACAACTCGCGGCGAACCGCGGCTATCGCGACGGCGACGCGGTGCTCGACTTCAAAGTGCCGGCCGACGGCGACTACTTCGTGCGCGTGGCGCAGTTCGCGTACACCACCGGCGGCCCGGACCACTTCTACCGCCTCACGATCACCACGAAACCGTGGGTGCCCGCGACGTTCCCACCGGTCGCGGCGAAGGGCGCGGCGCTTGCCTCGGTGCCGGTAGCGCCGACCGCGGCGATGGTGGATGCGTTCGATTCCGCCGACGGCTTCAGTGGCAACCCGTTGCTCGCCGGCACGAACCCGCTGATTCCGTGCAACGGCAAGAACGGCACCGCCGCCGACGCGCAGGAACTGAAACTGCCCGCGGACGTCGCGGGGCGGATTGCGAAGAAGGGCGAGCGGCACTGGTACAAGTTCGACGCGAAGAAGGGCGACGTGTGGACGCTTGAAGTGTTCGCGGAGCGCATCGGTTCGCCGGTCGATGCGTTCTTCGTCCTCACCGACGACAAGGGCAAGACCATCGTTGAGCAAGACGACGGCGACGCGACGATGAGTCCGAACCAGTTCTACACGAAGGGCGAAGACCCGGCGCGCTACCGGTTCGCGGTGCCCGCGGACGGCACCTATCGCGTGATGGTGTCCACGCGCGAGGCCGCGGTGCAGTACGGCGTCCGCGATCAGTTCGTGCTGCGGATTGCGAAAGAGAACCCGGACTTCCGCGTGTGCGTGATGCCGCTCACGCCGCACGTCCCGGACGCCGGCACGCTGACCAAGGGCGGCGCGGTGGTGTTCACCGCGTTCGTGTTCCGCTTCGACGGCTTCGCCGATCCCATCGAACTCGTCGCCGCGAACCTGCCGAAGGGCGTGACCTGCCCGCGGCAAGTGATCGGCACCGGGCAGAGTCGCGGCACGCTCGTGCTGACCTGCGACAAGGACGCGGCCGATTGGGACGGCTTCGTGCGCATCGAAGCGAAGAGCGGCGACAAGAAGCACGCGGTGCGGCCGTTCAGCGTGACGTGGGCCGCGCAGAACGTGCAGCAGAACCAAGTGCCGAACACGCCGCTGCTGAGCCGCATGGACCGCGGCGACGGTCTCGCAATCGCGGTGCGCGGCGAAGCGCCGTTCGCCCTCACGCCCACCGAAACGAAGCTCACGACGAAGCCCGGCGGGAAACTCGAAGTCACGTTGAAGGTGACGCGGAAGGACACGTTCAAAGACGCGATTCAGATCGTCTCGGCACACCCGTCGTTCGGCCCGCGCCCGCAGGGCAACCAGCCGTTCCCGCCGGTCGGCACGTCGCAACCGGGCGGCACCGAACTGAAGTTGAGCGTCGACGTACTGGGCACGCTGCCTTCGGGCGAGCACACACTCGTACTGCGCGCGCTCAGCGCCGCCCCACCGCCGAAGGGCAACAACCAACCCGCCCGCGCGATTCCGAACTACGCGCTGGTGCCGATCACCGTGACCGTCGAAGGCGGGACGGCACCGAAGAAGAAGTAGCACTACTGCTTTTGCCCTCTCCCCTTGCGGGAGAGGGTGCCCGCGCCGAGCAAGATTGCGAAGCAAGCGCAGCGCCGAGCGAAAAGAGGGCGGGTGAGGGGTGAGCTACACGCGCAAATCAGCTTCGCGGTTCCTCGTGTAGCTCCTCGCCCCTCACCCGGCCTCGCAAAGCCTCGGCCACCCTCTCCCACACTCCGCGGGGAGAGGGCAAGAATAAAGACACTTCGCGTATGTTCCCTTTTCGCATGTTTGGCGAAGGATTCGCGCGGCGCGCGGACAATATCTCTTCGTGACGACCAACGGCGAAGCGTGGCGCGAGCGCGCCACCCGCGACGCGGTGCTGAGCGGCGACGCGGAGGCGTGGCGGCGCTGGTACGACGCGCACTTCGCGCGGCTCGCGGCCTACGCGCGCTGGCGGTGCGGCGGGCTGCGCGACCTCGCCGACGACGTGATTCAGGAAACGTGGCTCGTCGCGGTGCGCCGGTTGGCCCGCTTCGACCCGGACCGCGGCGCGTTCTTCGATTGGCTCTGCGGCATCGCGGCGAACGCGGCCCGGAACGCCATTCGCGCGCGCCGGCGGCACGGTGCGAAGGTGCGCGCGCTGGTGCCCGCCGACGACGCCCCGGCACCCGAACCGCCGAACGAGACCGAAGCCGCCGAGCGCGTAGCGGCGGCGCTGGCCGAACTGCCGGACCACTACGAGCGCGCCCTGCGCGCGAAGTACCTCGACGGCGAAACGGTCGCCGAAATCGCGGCCCGCACCGGCGAGAGCGCGAAAGCCGTCGAATCGCAACTGACGCGCGCCCGCCAAGCGTTCCGCGAAGCCTACGAGCGCACACCATGAGCGCGAACGAACCGGACGACCTGAGTGAACTGCTGTCGCCGAAACCCGGCACGGAAAGCGACGCGCTCCGCGAAGAGGTGTTCCGCCGCACGGCTCGCGCACTGCGCGCGCGCCGGTGGGTACGCCGCGCGGCCAAGTGCGCGGTCGCGGCGGCGCTTCTGGTGAGCGCGTTCGCGCTGGGGCGTTCGAGTGCGCCGCGCGCTCCGGACGTGGTGCCCGCGGTGCTGCAAGTGGAGTTCGTCGCGGTGCCGGTGCCGGTGCCCGTGCTGCCGGAGTCGCCCGAACCGCCGCCCGCCCCCCGCACCGCGCGGTCGCTCGAACTGGACGCGGAACAGGCCGACGGCATGGCCGCCGCGCGCCTGTACCGCGAAGCCGGCGATGCGTTCCTCAGCGCCGAGAGCGACTACGCGAACGCGGCCCGGTGTTACCGCCTGTTCCTCGCGCGCGCCGGCGACGCCGGGAGCGCGCTCGAAACCGGCGATTCGTGGCTGTTGGTGTCCCTCAAGAACGTGGCCTTCAAGGAGAAAGTCAATGCGCAAGATGTACGCGACTAGCGCGCTGTTCGTGTTCGCGGTGAGCGCGGCTGTGTGGGCGCAGCCGCCCGCGAAGACCGACCCGCCCGGCACGAAGACCGGCCCCGCGAAAGTGGCCGAACCGCCGAAGAAGCCCACGGACCCGACCGACGCGGCAATCGCGGCGGCGCTCGCCAACGACGCGGACATGAAGATGGCCCGCGCCAAACTGCAACTCGCGGAAGCGGAACTGGCGAAAGCGAAGCAGGCCGTGACGCTGCGCGTGCTCACGTTGAAGGCGCAGATCGAGAGTCTCAAGGTGGAACGGGACGCGACCCTCGAGCGCGTCCGCATCACCGAAGCGCGCGTGCGGGCCGGCCAAGAGCCGCAGACCTCGCTCGCGGAAGTGCGCATCACGTACGAAAAAGTGAATCGCGCGCTGGCGACCGCGGAGGCCGAGTGGACATTACTCACCGGCGGTGCCGATGCGACGGCGGCGCGCGACGACCGCGCGCAATTGCTCGCCTACGCGCTACAAATGCAGCGCGCGCACGAAGACGCCGTCGCCGTGCAGCGCGGGCTGGCTTGGCTCAGTCGGCAGGAGCAAGCGACGAAGCCGCCGGTCGGTGCGGTGTCGGACCGCATCCGCGCGGCGCTCGACAAACCGCTCTCGCTCAAAGTCACGATCCCGGTGTCTGCGGTCGCCGATCTGTTCAAACAAGAGGGCAAGTTCGATGTCGCGATTCGCGGGCTGGATTCGGTCCGCGCGGAGATCGAACTTCAGGGCGATGGCCTGCCGGTCGGTGCGTGGTTGCAACTGATCCAAGACCAACAGGGCCTCACGGCCTACGTGCGCGAATACGGCATCCTGTTCGCCAAGAAGGAGAACGCCCCCGCCGACGCCGTAACGCTCGTGGAGTTCTGGAAGCAGAAGCCCGCCGCTGCCGCGCCTGCACCGAAGAAGTGACAGGCAGAAAGCAGAGTTTTCGACGGGATTATACGCAGCCCAAGAAACGATTGCCGTATTGTCGAACCGCCGGCGTAAGCCGGCTGGGTTGTTTGGAACAGACCCACCGGCTTACGCCGGCGGTTCGACCGGCAGTTTCCTACTGGGATCGGT
>Ga0169931_10000281_pt1 | contig 83720 bp, 77 predicted proteins | sample Kivu_15m_20L_FD_129675 | JGI IMG/M metagenome (GOLD analysis project Ga0169931, IMG submission 129675) | Freshwater microbial communities from Lake Kivu, Western Province, Rwanda to study Microbial Dark Matter (Phase II) - Kivu_15m_20L... | ecosystem: Environmental > Aquatic > Freshwater > Lake... | reverse complement strand
TGACAGGGGGGAAGGGACTGCCGCTCACCGAGTCGAGCGCGCCGGAAGGCAGGGCGTGGCACGCGTTGCTCATGCCCGTGATGCGCGAGGGCCAGCGACTCCGCGCGGCGCCATCCATGGATGACATGCGTCAGCACGCGGCCGCGCAGCTGCGGTCACTGCCGCCAGCGCTCCGCGCCTTATCGGCGGTCAGCACTTTCCAGATTGGTGTATCCGAGCGTCTGCAAGACAGCGCGTCAAAGCGCGCGGCCGCAGGCCCTTCGCAGGCTAGCTCGGCGGGCGAACGCCGCTCCCCGCCTCCTCAGGCCCGGATCCGACAGCAGCCCGGCCGAGTCGATCGGCAATCGCCCGCCAGGCCTCACCGTCCGGCGGGCGCTCGATAAGCAGACGGTCGACGCCCGAGGCGTCCAATTCGCGCAGCACCGCGTACAGCTGATGTGCGAAGACAGTTGCGTCGGTTGCCTGCTCCCGCCACATCACACTGCTCGCATGCGGTTTCGTACGCGACCAGACGGCGGTTCGCTGACCCACCTGATTCAGCAACGCGAGTCGCGCTTCGAGCTCGGCTGCGGACACCAGTTCGAGCAGGGTTCGCGGCGCGTAATGGGCAGCCAGCGCGCCCGAGACGCGCGGCGCGGCCGCATCGGGCGCCGCAAGCGAGCATCCAAGCACCTGCTCGATTGCCATACGGGGCAGTCCACCCGGCCGCAACAAGGCGGGTTGGCCGCGCGACAGATCGACAATGGTCGACTCGAGGCCAAGCTCGCAGTCTCCGCCATCGAGGATCAGCGGCGAATCCGCGCCCAGGTCATCCAGGACGTGCTGCGCACGCGTGGGGCTGATACGTCCAAAGCGATTGGCTGACGGTGCGGCAATCGCAGAGCCGCCGCGCTCAGCGAACGCTTCCAGCAAGCGGACGGAAACCGGGTGAGCGGGCGCCCGAATTCCGATCGTGGGCTGGCTGCCGCAGGCCGCCGCGCACGCGGTCGGCAGGCGTTCAAGAATCAGGGTGAGCGGCCCTGGCCAGAATGCGCGCGACAGACGCTCCGCGTCGTCGGACCAGACCGCCCAACGCTCGGCGGCCGCGCTGTCGCGCACATGAACGATGAGCGGATGATCAGCCGGTCGACCCTTCAATCGATAAATTTTTGCGACCGCGTCAGGGTTCGCGGCATCGGCACCCAGCCCGTACACCGTCTCGGTGGGAAACGCGACCAATCTGCCCGCGATCAGTTCATCCGCAGCCCTTGCAATCGAGGCGGGTGATGCCGGCAGAATGCGGCTTGCCGAGCCCCTGTCAGGCCCCACGTCTGCCGGGGCTCGCGTCACGCACGGATCCCGAGCAGCGCCATGGCCCGATCGCAGGCAGCGCGCGCCGTCTCGGCAGATTCACCCACCAGCGTCAGGTGGCCCATCTTGCGTCCGGGTCGCGGCTGCGCCTTGCCGTACAGGTGGAGCTTCGCTTCGGGCAGCTCGCGGAGCAGGCTCGCCCAATCGGGTTCGCGCATCTGCTGCGAGGCCTGCGAGGCATGCGAGGTCGAATCGAACCACAGATCGCCCAGAAGATTCAGCATGACCGCCGGCGCAAGCGCCAGGGGATTGCCGAGCGGCAGGCCCGCCAAGACCCGCGCCTGCTGCTCGAACTGACTGGTGAGGCAGGCATCGAGCGTCCAGTGGCCCGAGTTGTGCGGCCGAGGCGCCATCTCGTTGACGCAGACACTGCCATCGCGAAGCACAAAAAATTCAATGCAGAGCACGCCCACATAGTGCATTGACTCAGCAATCGACCGGGCCTGCGACACGACACGCGCGCTGACCAGCGGGTCGATGTCGGCCGGTGCTGTCGAGGTGAACAGAATGCCCTCGCGATGCACATTGAGTGCAACGGGCCAGACCACCATGCTTTGATCGAACCCACGTGCAAGCAGCACCGACACCTCGCACTGCAGATCAACGCGCTTCTCAAGCACGCACGCGACACCGCCAAGCGCCTCAAACGCTCGCAGGGCCTGCGATCGATCGGCTACCCTGGCCTGTCCCTTGCCGTCATAGCCAAGCCGTGCAGCCTTCAGGATGCCGGGGAAGAGCGAAGGATCGGCGTGCGCAATGTCATCGGCTGAGCGAATGTCGGCATAGGGGGCGGTGGCAATGCCACAGCCTCTGACGAATGCCTTCTCGGCAATCCGATCCTGGGCGATCGCAACCGATGCGCCATCGGGGCTCACCCTGCCGCGCGCCGCCAGAAAGTCGAGCGAATCGGAGGGCACATTCTCGAATTCGGTCGTCACTGCGGGACAGTGCGCGGCAAGTTGCGACAGCGCCTCCTGATCGGAGTATGCCGCGCAGAGGTGACGGTCGGCCACCGCCGCGGCGGGGCTGAGCGGATCGGGATCGAGCACGCAAACACGGTAGCCAAGCGCCTGCGCAGCCTGCGAAAACATCCGACCCAGCTGACCCCCGCCCAGCAACCCAAGCCAGCTAAGCGGGGCGAGCGGACGCGATGCGCCAGCGCTCACTGGCGGGCAGGCGGCGGCAGCGACATGCCGCGCGCAGCAGCGGTTTGCGCCGCGCGAAACGCTTCAAGTTTCGCCGCCAGCGAAGCATCGTGGACCGCGAGCGTTGCAATGGCGTGAAGCGCAGCATTGGCCGCGCCCGCCTCGCCGATCGCAAATGTCGCCACGGGTACGCCGCGCGGCATCTGAACAATGGACAGCAGCGAATCTTCGCCGCGCAGGTAACGCGAAGGCACCGGTACGCCAAAGATGGGCACGATGGTTTTGGAGGCAAGTATGCCAGGCAGATGCGCCGCGCCCCCCGCACCCGCGATGATCGCGCGCAGACCGCGCGCACGCGCAGATTCGGCATACGAGAACATGTCGTCTGGCATGCGGTGGGCTGATACCACCCGCGCCTCGTGAGGAACGCCGAACTCCTGGAGGATTGCAACGGCATGCTGCATCACGTCCCAGTCACTGGCTGAGCCCATCACCACGCCAACCTGGGGAGCGTCTGCCACCGAATCAGTCAAGGCTTTCTCCGGTCAGGCGCCGCAACGCCTCCCGATACTTCTCGGCGGTTTGCGCAATCACCGGCTCGGGCAGGCGCGGCGCGGGCGGCCGCTTGCCCCACCCTGGAACGGTCTCCAGGTAATCGCGCACAAACTGTTTATCAAATGAAGGCGGCGACTCGCCCACCCGATACTGGTCAGCGGGCCAGAATCGCGATGAATCGGCCGTTAGCACCTCGTCCATCAGATAAAGCGTGCCCTGCGCATCAAGACCGAATTCAAATTTGGTGTCAGCGATGATGATGCCGCGCTCAGCCGCATAGACGCTTGCCCGGTTGTACAGCGCAAGGCTGACTGCGCGAATTCGCTCGGATAGCGGCGCGCCAATACGCGACACCATGTCGTCGAACGAGATGTTCTCGTCGTGCTCACCGAGTTCGGCCTTGGCCGCCGGCGTGAAAATGGGTTGCGGCAGTTGTTCGGCTAGCCGAAGACCTGCGGGCAGCGCGAGCCCGCAGACCGAACCGGTCTGTTGATAGTCTTTCCAGCCCGAGCCAATCAGATAGCCCCGCACAACGGCTTCAACCAGTATGGGGCGCAAGCGCCGCACCACCATCGATCGATCGAGCACCTGCTCGCGCTCGGACTCGGCGACGACCGCCTCAGGACGAATATCGAGCAGGTGGTTCGGAATGACATCGGCGAGCCGTTTCAGCCAATGCAGCGTCATGCGGTTCAGCACGCGCCCCTTGTCGGGGATCGGCTCACCCATGATCACATCGAACGCAGACAGACGATCGGTGGTGACGATGAGCAACTGGTCTTGCGCGACCGCATAGTTATCGCGGACCTTGCCGCGACCGAGCAGCGGCAGCGACCGCAGCGACGACTGATAAACCGGCTTGGCGCTCATGGCAGGCGATGGGCTGGCGTGCCTGGCAATCAGTTGACGGCCTGAGTCAGCTCGCCCGTTGCGTAGCGACCAATCATCACGGAAAGCGGAACCGGACGAATGCCGCTGCCACGGCCCTCGCAACCAAACTCGCGATAACGCTGCAGGCAGATGCGGCGGGCTGCTTCGCGCGCCGGCTTGAGATACTCGCGCGGATCGAACTTGTCAGGGTGCTCGGCCATGAAGCGACGAATTGCACCGGTCATCGCCAGACGGATATCGGTATCGATGTTGATCTTGCGCACACCGTGTCGAATCGCCTCCTGAATTTCCTGGACCGGCACGCCATAGGTTTCTTTCATGGCACCGCCGAACTGCCGGATCTCGGCGAGCAGGTCCTGTGGCACCGACGATGAGCCGTGCATGACCAGATGCGTGTTGGGGATGCGGGCGTGGATCTCGCGCACGCGGCCCATGGCCAGCGTTTCGCCGGTGGGCTTGCGCGAAAACTTGTAGGCCCCGTGCGACGTGCCGATTGCGATGGCAAGCGCATCAACCTGCGTGCGACGAACGAAATCGGCCGCCTGTTCGGGGTCGGTCAGCAGCTGCTCGCGCGTCATGGTGCCCTCGGCACCATGCCCGTCTTCCTTGTCGCCCTTCATGGTTTCAAGCGACCCCAGGCACCCCAGCTCACCCTCGACCGTGATGCCCAGGGCATGCGCCATATCGACCACCTTGCGCGTCACCTCAACGTTGTAGTCGTAGCTGGCGATGGTCTTGCCATCTTCGCGCAGTGAGCCATCCATCATCACCGACGAAAAGCCGAGGTCGATCGCACCGCGACAGATATCGGGCGACTGACCGTGATCCTGATGCATGACCACCGGCACCTTGGGATAGGCCTCGGTGGCGGCTTCGATCAGGTGTCTCAGAAAGGCCTCTCCCGCATATTTCCGGGCGCCCGCCGAGGCCTGCATGATCACCGGCGCATCGAGCTCGGCCGCGGCAGACATGATGGCCTGCACCTGCTCAAGGTTATTGACGTTAAACGCAGGGATTCCGTAGCCGTTCTCGGCAGCGTCGTCGAGCAGCTGCCGCATTGAAACCAGAGGCATGGGGAAGGCTCCTTAGACATCAAGATGGGTAGCTCGCAATTATCGCTTAAGTGGGCGGCGGCGGGGGCGCATCGGGCAAGCCGAGGCGGGGGGTCGGGAGCCGGATCAAGGTGGCCAACTGTCTGAGCTCGCGTGAGCGAGCGAGTTTTGGCCACCCCGGCTCCCGACCCCCCGCCGAGGGCACCGGCGCATCAGCGCCGGCTTAGCCCGTTTAAGCCCCCACCGCAGTCCCGCCCCCGGCCCCCGCTCAAGCAAAAAGCGAAGGCAAACCCAACCCACCTCGTGCAGAATAGGCCGGTCGGGCGGTCACGCCCCTTGCAGATGCCGAGGTTTCCGTGAGCAGACCCATGCCCCGAGCCACCAAAATCGTCGCCACCCTCGGCCCGGCATCCTCATCGCCGGAAGTGCTCGAGCGAATGATCCGTGCCGGCGTCAATGTTGTTCGGGTCAATTTCTCCCATGGCACGGCAGCAGCGCACACGGACACCGTGTCGATGGTTCGTCGCGTGGCAGAGCAGTGCGGACTGGGCATCGGCGTGCTGGCCGACCTACAGGGCCCGAAAATCCGTATTGGCAAATTTGCTGAAGGCAAGGTGACGCTCGAACCGGGCATGAAGTTCGGCTTCGATATCGACTGCGCGCTCGGCGATATCAGTCAGGTCGGACTCGACTACAAGGAACTGGTCAACGACGTTCATGCGGGCGATACGCTGCTGCTCAATGACGGCCGGATGGTCATGCAGGTCGACCGGGTGGGATCCACCCGAATCGACTGCACGGTGGTGGTCGGCGGCGTGCTGTCAGACCGCAAGGGCATCAACCGGCAGGGCGGCGGCCTGTCCGCGCCCGCGCTCACGTCCAAAGACATGGAGGACATTCGCACTGCAATTGCCTTCAGTGCCGATTTCATCGCGGTGTCGTTTCCAAAGAACGCTGCCGACATGTACATGGCGCGCGAACTGTCGCGCGCATCCGGCGGCAGGGCGCTGATGATCGCCAAGATCGAGCGCTATGAGGCCATCGACAACCTGGAGGAAATCCTGAAAGCCTCCGACGGCATCATGGTCGCGCGCGGCGACCTGGCGGTCGAGGTGGGCGATGCCACCGTACCGGCGCTACAGAAAAAAATGATTCGCATGGCGCGTGAACTCAATCGCCTGACCATTACCGCCACCCAAATGATGGAGTCGATGATCGAGGCGCCAGTGCCCACCCGGGCTGAGGTGTCTGATGTCGCCAACGCCGTGCTCGATGGCACCGATGCGGTGATGCTGTCTGCTGAAACCGCTGCGGGCAAGTACCCGGTGGAAACCATCGAAGCCATGGCCCGCGTCTGCGCCGAGGCCGACCGATCCAAGAGCACGCACCTCGATAGCGAATTTCTGAACCGCACCTTCACGCGAATCGACCAATCGATTGCGATGAGCGCGCTGTTCGTGGCCTCACACCTCAAGGTGAAGGCGATCGCGGCGCTGACCCAGTCGGGGTCCACCGCGCTGTGGGCGTCACGGCTTGACTCGGGCGTGCCGGTTTATGCGTTGACACCCGAGGAGCGGAGCCGCCGCCGCATGTGTCTGTACCGCGCAGTGCATCCGCTGATGATGCGCTACGAAGCAGTCGACCGTGAGCTGCTGTTGCGCGAAGCGGAGGATCTGCTGCTGCGCGAGGGCGTCGTGGAAAAGGGCGACCTGCTGGTGATCACCATTGGGGAACCCATTGGAAAGTCGGGCGGCACCAACACGATGAAGATCGTGAAGGTGGGCGAGCACTGACCAGGGTCTGGTACCCGCCCACGTTGATGGGCCGCTTACGCGTCGTTTCTTTCCATCAAGGCAGCTACCGCGGGCAGCGTACGTCCTTCGAGAAATTCCAGAAACGCGCCGCCGCCGGTTGAGATGTAGCCGACCCTCTCAGAAATGCCGAACTTCGAGATTGCTGCAAGCGTGTCGCCGCCACCGGCGATGGAGAACGCCTGCGACTCGCCGATTGCTCTGGCAATGGTTTCGGTGCCGCGCGCGAACGCGTCAAACTCGAACACGCCCACCGGTCCGTTCCAGACGATGGTGCCCGCCTGTTTCAGGCGCTCGGCAAGCGTGGCGGCCGTGTCGGGGCCAATGTCGAGGATCATATCGGAGTCAGCCACATCGATGGCGCGCTTGATGGTAGCCGGTGCATCGGCGGCAAACCTGGACGCACACACGACGTCGACCGGAATCGGTACCTGGGCGCCGCGCGATGACATGAGGTCGATGATCGCCCGCGCCTCATTGACCAGATCGCGCTCGGCGAGCGACTGGCCGATTGGATAGCCCGAAGCCAGCATGAACGTGTTGGCGATGCCGCCTCCCACAATCAGCTGATCGACCCGGGCAGCCAGCGACTTGAGGATGGTGAGTTTGGTGGATACTTTGGACCCCGCCACGATCGCCACCAGCGGCCGCCTGGGATTGCCCAACGCGCGTCCCAGCGCATCGAGCTCGGCCGCCAGGAGCGGGCCGGCGCAGGCAACCGGCGCAAAGCGGGCAATGCCGTGGGTTGTCGCCTCTGCCCGATGCGCTGCGCCAAATGCGTCGTTGACATAGACGTCGCACAGCGCGGCCATCCTGCGCGACAACGACTCGTCGTCTTTTTTCTCACCTTTGTTGCAGCGACAGTTTTCAAGCAGGACCAGTTCGCCAGGCTGCACCGCAAAACCACCGTCAACCCAGTTGGCCTGCAGCGGGACGGGTCGGCCGATAAGTTCCCTAAGCCTCGCGGCGATCGGCGCCAGGGAGTCCTCCGGCTTTAACTCGCCCTCGGTGGGTCTTCCCAGATGCGAAGTGACCATGACCGCCGCACCCGCCTCGAGGCAGTGACGGATTGCAGGCAGGGATGCCCGGATGCGCGTGTCATCGGTAATGGCAAGCGCATCGTCTTGCGGCACATTCAGATCGGCGCGGATCAGTACCCGCTTGCCAGCCAGATCGAGATCAGTCAGGCGCCTGAACTGCATGGCTTATCGCGCATTCATCAGGGCGATGGTGGTGTCGAGCATCCGGTTAGAGAAGCCCCACTCGTTGTCGTACCAGCTGCTGACCTTGACCAGACGGCCCGATACCTTGGTGAGCGTGGCATCGAAGGTGCTGGATGCCGCGTTGTGATTGAAGTCGATGGATACCAGCTGCTCTTCGGTGTAGGCCAACACGCCCTTCAGCGCGCCTTCAGCGGCCTCTTTCATGATCGCGTTCACCTCGGCCACCGTGGTGTCGCGCGCTGCGACAAATGACAGATCGACCACCGACACGTTGATGGTGGGAACGCGGATCGCATAGCCATCCAGGCGACCGTTCAGTTCTGGAAGCACCAGACCAACTGCCGCCGCCGCACCGGTTTTGGTGGGGATCATGGACATCGTCGCCGAACGGGCGCGGCGCAGATCCTCGTGATAGACGTCGGTCAGCACCTGGTCATTGGTGTAGGCGTGCACCGTGGTCATCAGACCATTGAGAAGACCGATTCGATCGTGCAGCGGTTTGACGAGCGGCGCCAGGCAGTTGGTGGTGCACGATGCATTGGAGATCACGGTGTGCGATGCCCGCAGCACATCGTGGTTGACCCCATAGACCACGGTCGCGTCAACATCCTTGCCGCCCGGAGCAGAAATCACCACCTTCTTGGCGCCACCGGCCAGATGGGCGGCAGCCTTTTCCTTGCTGGTGAAGAAACCGGTGCACTCCAGCACCACATCCACGCCGAGCTCGCCCCAGGGCAATGCCGCGGGATTGCGATTCGAGAGCACGCGAATCCGGTCGCCGTTGACAACAATCGAATCACCGTCGACCGCCACCGTACCCGGAAAGCGGCCATGCGCGGTGTCGTACTGCGTGAGGTGCGCGTTGATCTTGGCATCACCCAGGTCGTTGATCGCAACGATCTCGATCGGATGTTTCTTGCCGCCTTCATAGTGGGCCCGCAGAATGTTGCGCCCGATTCGGCCATAGCCATTGATCGCGACTCGGATGGTCATCGAAAGTTCTCCGTGATGAGCGTGAGCTTGGTTAAAACAAAAAGCCTGATTGCGGTTATCGGCCCTGCGCTGCGCGCCTGCGCAGCACTTCTCGGACCGTGTCGGCGACATTTTCAGCGGTCAGTCCAAACAAGCGGTTCAGGGCAGCCGCCGGTGCAGACTCTCCGAAGCGGTCGATGCCAACCACCGCATCAACCCCGTATTTCCACCAGAAGTCGGTGACGCCAGCCTCGACGGCAACCCGTGGCAGACCGGCTGGCAGCACGGCGGCGCGGTAGTCGGTGCTTTGCCGATCGAATACGGTGGTGCTGGGCATGGAGACGATCCGCACCTCGATGTCGTGCGCCCGCAGCAGTTCGCGCGCCGCAAGCGCCAGCCCCAGTTCGGACCCGGTGGCAATCAGTACAGCCTTCGCGCCTTCTGCATCGCGCAGCACATACGCACCGCGAGCAATCAGACTGACCTGCTCAGCCGACCGGGTGACAAACGGAACCGCCTGGCGCGAAAACAGCAGCGACGTGGGCCCGTCAGCGCGGGCGATCGCCTGCGCCCAGGACACCGTCGATTCAACGGGGTCGGCAGGGCGCCAGACATCCATCGTCGGGATCAGGCGCAAGGAGGCCACGTGTTCGATGGGTTGGTGCGTGGGACCGTCTTCGCCAAGGCCGATCGAGTCATGCGTGAAGACAAAGATCACGCGCTGCTTCATGAGCGCAGCCATACGCAGCGCGTTACGCGAGTAATCGGAGAACGTGAGGAAGGTGCCGCCGTAGGGAATGAATCCGCCGTGCAGCGCAAGGCCATTCATGATGGCGCTCATGCCGAATTCGCGCACGCCATAATTGATGTGGCGGCCAGGCGCACTGCCTGCGGGCGCATCGACGCGAAGCGCGCCGCTGCCGCGAAAATCGGTCAGATTGCTGCCGGTCAGGTCGGCGGATCCACCGATCAGTTCAGGCAAAGCCGGACCGAAGTGATTCAGCGCATTCTGCGAGGCCTTGCGGGTGGCGATTGTTTCGGCGCGTGCAATCGCATCGGCGATGGCAGCGCCGCGAGCGTCATCGAACGCATCGCCAAGCTCGCCGCGAATGCGGCGCTCGAATTCAGCGGCAAGGGCTGGATGGGACTGCCGGTAGGCATTGAAGCGGTGCTGCCAGTCGGCCTCTCGTGCCGCGCCGCCGGCCCGTGCATCCCAGGCAATTCGGACATCGTCGGGGATTTCAAACGGCGCAGAAGTCCAGCCAATTGCCGCGCGCGTGGCGTCAATTTCGGCCGCCCCGAGTGGCTCACCGTGCGCCTTCGCGGTATTGGCCCGGCCGGGTGAGCCCTTGCCGATGATGGTGCGGCATTGAATGAGTGTGGGTGCCAGCACGCCGCCGCGCCCGACCCGTGCCCATTGGCGCGCCTGATCAATGGCGGCGCGCACCGCTGTCACGTCATGGCCATCCACACCGCCGATGACATGCCAGCCATAGGCGCGGAACCGGGCAGCCGTGTCATCGCTGAACCAGTGGCGGACTTCACCGTCGATCGAAATGCCGTTGTCGTCATACAGAACGATGAGCTTTGAGAGCTTGTGCGTCCCGGCGAGCGAACATGCTTCATGGGAGATGCCTTCCATGAGGCAGCCATCGCCCGCGAACACCCAGGTCAGGTGGTCAACGATGGTGTGCTGATCCCGGTTGAACTCTGCAGCCAACAGCTTTTCGGCAAGCGCCAGCCCGACCGCGTTGGCCAGGCCCTGACCCAGCGGACCCGTGGTGGTTTCAACACCGGGGGTGATGCCAACCTCGGGATGCCCCGGCGTGCGGGAATGAAGCTGGCGGAAGTTGCGAAGCTCTGAAATGGGCAGGTTGTAACCCGTGAGGTGCAGCAGCGCGTACAGCAGCATCGAGCCGTGGCCATTCGACAGCACGAACCGGTCGCGGTCGGGCCAGCCCGGGTTGGCCGGGTTGTGCGCGAGCACACTGCCCCACAGGGCGACAGCGATATCAGCCATGCCCATCGGCATGCCGGGGTGCCCGGAGTTCGCCTGCTGAACCGCATCCATTGCCAGCGCGCGGATGGCTCCCGCCATGCGCGCGGAGAGCGGCGCAGGATTGCTGCCCATGACCTGCGGAACATCCGATCCGGGCGAAACAACCGCCGAACCGACGTTGGATGAATCGTGCGATGAGCCCATGCGGGAGACTCCTGGGACAGCTTCGACGGCGCCAGCGCGATTGCGCGCGGACGAGCAGGTGCAAAACCCTAAATTCTAACAAACCCCTCGGGCTCAGCTCGAGTCAGGTCATGGCCGGTTGCTATACTTGATGGCTTTGCTCACCAGGCCGCACGATCTCCTAGAATGCAGGGCCTTCACCTTACTGCCGATCTCTACGATTGCCGCTGCGACTCGGAACTGCTGACCAACGCCGCGCAACTGGCTGCGTTGTGCCGCAGGGCCATCGATGCATCGGCGCTCACGCTGGTCGACGAAAAATACGTTCAGTTTCCCGACCATGAGGGCCAGCCCGGCGGCGTAACCGGTGCCGTATTGCTGGCTGAATCGCATCTTGCCGTGCATTCATGGCCAGAGCGGCGCAGCGTCACGCTCGATGTCTACGTCTGCAACTTTTCCACCGACAACTCCGCCAAGGCCGAACGCGCCCTTGACCTGCTGCTTGAAGGATTCGACCCGGGAAGCCGGGTCATCGAACGACTGGTTCGCGGCATCGATGACCCCCTGGCCAGCCCCGCCCGATCGCTTTCTGGCACGCCGTCTGACCGGTCGGAAGCCAACGCCTCACCGGGGCCTGGATCTCAAGGCCCTGGTCTGCTTCTGGAGTGGTTGAACGCCGACAGCGCCTATGGATTTCGCGCCTCGCGCAGGCTGGAGTCGGTGCGAACGCCCTGGCAGAAGCTTGAGGTATTCGACACCCCGCAATGGGGACGCCTGTTCAGGCTCGATGGCAGTTTCATGACGTCCGAGCGTGACGAATTTTTTTACCATGAACCTATCATCCACCCGGCGGCCGTCGCGCACCCGGCACCGTCGAGCGCACTGGTGATTGGCGGCGGCGACGGCGGCTCGGCGGAGGAACTGCTCAAGCATCCGTCCATGCGCCGAGTGATCGTGGCTGAACTCGATTCGGAAGTGGTTCGCATGTCGCGCGAGCACCTGCGCCAGGTGCATCACGGCTCGCTTGACGATCCCCGCGTCGAGATCCGGATCGGCGACGGTTGGGACACGACGGCCAGACTGGCCGCGGCGGGCGAGCGCTTCGATCTGGTGGTGCTCGATCTCACCGACCCCGATACACCCGCCCATCGGCTTTACACGACCGATTACTTTCAACTGCTTCGTCAGGTAATCGCCCATGGCGGAGCGCTCGCGCTTCACATCGGATCGCCTGTCTACCGTCCCGACCGGGTGCAGGCGCTCATTGCCGATCTCAAGCAGGTGTTTTCAATCGTTCGCCCGCTCGGCGTGCATGTTCCGCTCTATGGCGCCTACTGGGGCATGGCGGTAGCGTCTGATCATCTTGACCCGCTCGCGATTGATCCCGATGAGATCGCGCGTCGAATCGAGTCAAGACACCTCACGGACCTGCGCTGCTACAACGAGGCCGTGCACGCTGCGCTGTTCGCGCTCCCCAACTTCTACCGGGCGCTTCTGCCTTGACGCCAAGGCTGCTGGTTCGTCGCGCAGCAGCCGCTGAAGCCGCTGACGGGCCTGACACGCGGATCGCCCTCGATTCCAGGCAGGGGCATTACCTGACGCGCGTACTTCGGCTCACAGAGGGCGCGGTGGTTGAAGCCTTTGATGGATCAGGCCGACGCTGGCGGGCACGCTTGTCCGGTGATCGCGGCGCCGCGTCGCTGGTGCTCGAGGCTGAGATCGACGCCACCCCCGAGAGCCCTGTTGCAATTCATCTGGGCCAGTGCCTGTCGAGCGCCGACAAAATGGACTGGACGATCGAAAAGGCGGTTGAGCTGGGGGCGAAGTCAATCAGCCCGATCTTTTCGCAGCGCAGTCCCGTACGGTTCGATCAGGCAAGGGCGCGTCGCAAGCTGGAGCACTGGCAGGCCATCGCGGAAGCTGCCTGCATGCAATCAGGACGCGACACCCTGCCGCTGATTGCCGAGCCCCGGTCGCTCGAGGCCTGGTTGGCAGGCATTCAAGATCCGATTCGTCTGGTGCTTGATCCGCGCGCGAGCGTCACGTTGTCGGCCTGGCGCTCAAGGCTTGCCGAGGCTGAGTGCGGACCCATCAGCCTGCTTATCGGCCCCGAATCCGGGCTGGCCGATAGCGAGCTGAAAGCGTCTGCGTCAGCAGGCTTCGTGGCGGTCAGCCTGGGCCCGCGGGTGCTCCGTACCGAAACCGCCGGCCTGGCAGCCCTCTCTGCGCTGCAGGCTTTGCTGGGCGACTTTTAAGAGCGAGGCACGCGAGCGTAAGTCTGTGCCGCCGACTGTGCAGCCCGCGCATCGGCAACCGAGTAAAACACCCTGAATGCCACGCCTTTGTCGAAGAAGTGGTCGGCGGCGTCACGGAACACATCGAGCAGCGCATCACGCTGCTCGCGATCAAAGCCCGCACTCACCGGAAGCTGCTGCAGGATGACGACAAAGCCAGGCTGATCGGCGTCGGTTGCAGGGCTGAGATCACTCAGGCAGTCGTACAGTGCATCCAGGTTGCCGCCGAAATGCTTGGGCAATGTGAAGCCCTCGGCGATTCGGTTCATGACGGTGGCCTTATCGGCCGCGCCACCGAAGTCGGCTCGCAGCACCGTCTGGCCGCTTCGCCTTGCATTACGCAACAGCTCCTCAAGGTCGTAGGCCCCGAGGGGAAGCATGGCTTGCGCCGGCATGTTGCTGAGTGCAGTCATTTGTCCTGCCTCCCGGTTGTGGCCTCGCGAATGCGGCGAAAGCTTTTGTAGTGGTCGTCGGTGTAGAAGTACTCGCCCGAGGTGCGGGGATCACCACCCGCGACGATTCGCCGCGCCCCCCGCGTTCGTTCGCCGGGCGTGCGCACGGTGTACTCGGTGTAATGATCAGGGGCTCGCTGCGGCAAGATGCGTTCACGATTTCCAAAGCGCGTAACGTCTTTATCGTACGGAAAGGGCCCGCCCGCCTTGATCAGTCGCAGGGTTTCATGCGCTTCTACCGGCAGCTCGGCGAGGTCAACCCAGGTGATGCCAGGCGCTGCCTCGGGTGCCGCGCGCTGAGCAAGAGCGGGCGAACCGCCTGCACCGAGCCATCCCGCCAGACCCAGGAAACAAGTGACAACTAAAGTTGACAGCTTGCGTGTAATCATTTCGTCACTAAGCCACAGTGCAGGCTATTTGGCAAGCACTGATTCAAGTGACGCGCGAACGCATCATTCGGGCAGGAAGGCGATGTCGCAGCTATTCGGTTGAACCCAGCGCGCGCACTCGCGGGTGCGGTCCATGCATCCGCCCTGCTCGTAGACGCCGCGCGGATCGCGCCAGCGGCCCATGGCATCGAGCACCTGCGCGCGCGCTGCGGAATCGGCTTCGGTCAGGGCCACCCGCCGGGCGACCTCATCTTCGTCGACCCGCAACACTCCATCATCGCGGCGGTAAGTGGCGTGGCGCCAGTGATAAATCTCGATACATTTTCGCTCGAGCGTAAAGGGCGCGTTGCGCTTCCAGAAATTCGAGAACAGCCCATCGCCGATGTAGATGACCCACGAGCCTTCGAATCCCTCCGCATCGGAGGAATGGCCGTCGGGGTTACGAAACCAGATCCGGTCGCCGGGTACAAACCAGCGGGCAGGTACCGGTTCCTCGAACGTGCCGAGTTCACGCAGCATCACCTCGTGAAACTCGCGCGATTCAATCGGCCGCCGAGTGGAGCGCTCACGCAGCCGAGTTTTCAACTCTGGATGGCAGCGCGCAGCCTCGCGCGCAATCGCCACCAGCATCACATATTCGGAAGCCCGGTAGCAGTCAAAGCCAGACAGCGTACCCTCGTCGCCCGGATGCAGAGCGGCTGTCAACCCCTTCACCAGGCTGCATCCAGGTCGCAGCACAAAGCGTCCGGTATCGGTCTGCTCCCAATACGCATCGGGACGATACTGCTGGACGTCAAATTGGAGCGTCGCGCTGGCGGCCGATACCGCCGTATCCACGCGAATCCTCAGCGCCGACTCGAACTCGTCGAAGCCGGGAAAATCAAACTGCACCGGCGCAACCAACAAACCGACCAGAATCTGGCGCTCGATATGTCGGGCGTCGAGACCAATCTCCTGCGAGAGCACGTCACCAAGCGGGGTGGTATCGAAATACGGCGTCCAGAGCCCACAGGTACGCGGCGCAAGGCACGCGCAGACGCCCGCTAGGTCGATATCGATCCAGACATGAGCAAGCAAGCCCAGTTCATCAAGCAGCGAACGCAGCTTCGCCGCGTCGTGCCCGGGATCGGCTGCCACCCCCGCGCCGCCGATCCGTATCCCCTGTTGCCTCCCACGTCCGGATTCTTCGTGGATCCGGTTCATAGCGGCGAGTATTGATCAGCCTCGGCAGCAAAGCAAGAGGTTGCGTCTCAGCGTTCGCTGTTCGCGTCGACCACTGTCCAGGCCGTCATGTTGACGATGCGCCGCACCGTTGCCGACGGCGTAAGGATGTGAACAGGACGAGCAGCCCCTAACAGCACCGGGCCGATCGCAACATTGTTCCCCGCCGCGGTTTTAAGCAGGTTGTAGGCGATATTGGCCGCGTCAATGCCTGGCATGACCAGCAAATTGGCGCCCCCGGACAGCGCGCAATCGGCCACCGCCGAGCCGCGAATCGCGGGATCAAGCGCTACATCACCATGCATTTCGCCGTCAACTTCCAGCCCTGGCGCAAGCTTGCGCAGCAGCCCGAGCGCCTGCCGCATCTTGAGGGCGGACGGATGATCGGAGGAACCAAAATTGGAATGCGACAGCAGCGCCACCTTGGGCAGGATGCCGAAGCGGCGAAGTTCGTCAGCCGCGGCGATCGTTATTTCGGTGAGCTGCTCGGCATCGGGATCGATGTTGACGTGTGTGTCGACCAGCGTGAGCTGCCGTCCCGGCAGCATCAGGGTATTCATTGCCGCGTAAACCCGACTGCCCGGCTTCTTGCCGATCACCTGATCAACGTAGCGCAAATGCTCGGAGAACGGACCCGCTGTTCCGCAGATCATGCCGTCGGCTGCGCCAAGCCGGACCAGCATCGCGCCAATCAGGGTGGGCCGACGGCGCATTTCAAGCTTGGCGTAGGCCTCGGACACCCCTTTGCGCGCGGTCAGCCGAAGATACTCGCTCCAGTATTCGCGGTACCGCTCGTCCTGATCGGGATTGATCAGATCGAAATCGGCCTCGGGTCGGACCCGCAGCCCCAGGCGTTCTATGCGCTGCTCAACCACGCCCGGTCTTCCCACCACCACCGGACGCGCGAGCTTTTCATCCACCACCACCTGCACCGCGCGCAGCACGCGCTCGTCTTCACCCTCGGCATACACCACGCGGCGAGCGAGGGCACGCCGGGCGCTGCTGAAGATGGGCTTCATGAAGTTGCCCGAGTGATACACGAACTGCTCGAGCTGCGAGCGGTAGGCATCGAAATCGGTGATGGACCGGGTGGCCACGCCGCTGTCAATTGCGGCCTTCGCCACCGCCGGCGCAATCATGACGATGAGCCGCGGATCGAAGGGTTTTGGGATCAGATATTCGCGACCAAATCCGCCGCCGGGCACACCGTAGGCCGCGGCAACAATATCGGACATCTCAGCCCGCGCGAGTTCGGCAAGCGCTTGCACCGCGGCGATTTCCATTTCGCGGGTGATCGAGGTTGCCCCGACATCAAGCGCACCGCGAAAAATGAACGGAAAGCACAGAACGTTGTTGACCTGGTTCGAATAGTCAGTGCGGCCCGTTGCGATGATGGCGTCGTCGCGAACCGCCTTGACCTCCTCGGGCATGATCTCAGGGGTGGGATTGGCGAGCGCAAAGATCAACGGGTTCGATGCCATTTTGGCAACCATCTCGGGCTTGAGCACCCCACCCGCCGACAGACCCAGGAACACGTCGGCACCGTCGATGATTTCGCCTAGCGTTCGCGCATCGGTTTTACGCGCAAACAACGCCTTCAAAGGATCCATCAGTTCGGTGCGGCCCTCATAGACCACGCCGGCGAGATCAGATACCCAGACATTTTCGCGGGGCAGACCCAGATCAACGAGCAGTTCGAGGCAGGCAAGCGCCGCCGCGCCCGCGCCACTGCACACCAGCTTGATCTCGGAGATGGACTTGTCGACAACCCGTAGCGCATTGGTGAGCGCAGCACCCACCACGATGGCTGTGCCGTGCTGGTCATCATGAAACACCGGGATCTTCATCCGCGCGCGCAGCTGGCGCTCGACCTCGAAGCAGTCGGGTGCCTTGATGTCTTCAAGATTGATGCCACCAAAGGTGGGTTCGAGTGCGGCCACCACTTCCACCAGACGGTCGACGTCGGTTTCGGCGACTTCGATATCAAAGACATCGATGCCCGCGAATTTCTTGAACAAAACCGCCTTACCCTCCATCACCGGCTTGGCAGCGAGCGGGCCGATGTTGCCCAGGCCCAGCACTGCAGTGCCGTTGGTGATGACTGCAACCAGGTTGCCGCGGCTGGTGTAGCGCGATACGTTGCCCGGGTCTTTGACGATTTCCTCGCAGGCTGCCGCCACGCCCGGCGAGTACGCCAGCGCAAGGTCACGCTGATTGGTGAGCTGCTTGGTGGCAGTGACCGAGATTTTTCCGGGGCGCCCGAGTTCGTGGTACTCGAGTGCGGCTTTGCGTAATTGCGGATCCATTCAACAACTCCCCGGAGCGGCTGCTCCAGTCTGACAAAGCTCAACGATGATACAGGCAAGCATCGAGTACGCGCGCCACATGCTGGGCCTCGCGACCGGTGCCGTCATGGATCTGATGCCGGCAACTGGTGCCGTCAGCAACGATGACGACGTCATCAGCTGCCGCGCGTACCGCAGGCAACAGCGATAGCTCAGCCATCTTCATTGACAGATCAAAGTGCTCGGCTTCATAGCCGAACGCCCCTGCCATGCCACAGCAGGACGATTCGATTGCCTCGACCGCAGCCCCCGGAATACGCGCCAGTACCGCATGCACAGGCGTTAACGCATCAAAGGCTTTCTGATGACAATGCCCATGCACCTTAAACCGCAGTCCCGCCTGGGTCTGCAGCGGTAACGCAAGGGTTCCTGCCGCAAGCTCTTTTGCGAGGAACTCTTCGAACAGCTGGGCCGAAGCCGCCACCTGTTCGGCAACCTCGCCCAGACCCAGCACCAGCGCTTCATCGCGGAGCGTGAGAAGACAGGAGGGCTCCAGGCCCACGACAGGGATTCCACGCGATACGAACGGCTCGAGCGCAGCGAGTGTTCGCCGCAACTCAACCCTGGCTTCATCGAGCAATCCGGCCGACAGAAAAGTTCGGCCGCAGCAGAGCGCACGCCCGGGTTCAGCATCATCCGCCACTGGCCTTGCCACCTGCACACGCAGCCCGGCTGCCTCAAGCACGCGCCGCGCGGCACGAAGATTCTCCGCCTCAAAATGGTTGTTGAAGGTATCGGCCCACAGCACCACCTCGCGGCCTGCACCGTGCGTCTTGCGCGCATCAGGCTGACGCGTAAACGGCTCGCGTTCCCATCGCGGCAGGCTGCGGCGGGCCGACAGCCCCAACAGCTTTTCGCGCAGCCAGCCGCTACCCGGCATTCGAGCCACCGCGTTGAGCAGTGGCGCCACATGGCCGGCAGCGCCTGCGTAGCGCGGCAGCCTGGCGATCAGCTGTTCGCGGGCTGAGGGCGCCTTCACCTGCCGCAGCTGATGGAGCGTCTCGAGCTTCATCCGCGCCATGTCGACGCCTGTGGGGCATTCGCGGCGGCAGCCCTTGCAACTCACGCAGAGCGCCATCGTCTCGGTCATTTCAGCGGAGACGAGCGCCCCGTCGCGCAGCTGCCCGGACAGAGCGAGTCGCAGCGTGTTGGCGCGACCGCGGGTCAGGTGCTGTTCATCGGCGGTCACGCGAAAGCTCGGGCACATCGTGCCCGCATCAAACTTCCTGCAGTGGCCATTGTTGTTGCACATTTCGACCGCTTTGCCGAAACCTCCGGCAGGGTCGCCCCCGGTGCCGGGCGCCGACATGGTTTCGGTTGCCGGATCGTTGTGAACATTCCAGGCCGACCAGTCGAGGCCTGTGCGAACCGGGGCAATCGCGTATCCGGGCCGGTAGCGAAACAGGCTTCGATCGTCCATTTTTGTTGACCGGATGATCTTGCCCGGGTTCAGGAGGCCAGCCGGGTCGAACAGGTCCTTGATCTCCTCAAACGCCCGGGTAATCCGCGGCCCGTATTGCCAGCCCACCCATTCGCTTCGCACCAGACCATCGCCGTGCTCGCCCGAAAACGCGCCCTTGAACCGGCGCACCAGTTCGGCCGCCTCCTCTGCAATGGCCCGCATCCTGGCAGCGCCACCCGTTGGGCCCTCGGCACGCATGTCGAGGATGGGACGCACGTGCAGGGTTCCGACCGAGGCATGCGCATACCAGGTGCCGCGGGTGCCGTGGCGTCGAAACACCTCCGTGAGGCGATCGGTGTATTCGGCAAGATGTTCCAGAGGCACCGCGCAGTCTTCAATGAAGCTCACAGGCTTGCCGTCGCCACGCAGCGACATCATGATGTTAAGGCCCGCCTTGCGAACCTCCCAGAGTGCCTTCTGAGCACGTTCGTCAGTCAGCTGCACCACCGCGCCGGGCAAGCCCAGCCGATCTGAAACCAGTTCAACCAGCTGATGCAGTTTCCGGGTGATCGCGGCCCGGTCATCCCCCGCAAACTCAACCAGCAGCACCGCCTGCGGCCACCCGCCGTCGCGGCGCACCAGCGCGGCATCAATGACCGGTCGAAACGCCGGATTGAGCCTGGCCAGATCGATCATCGTCCGATCGACCAGTTCGACTGCGACCGGGCCCAGGCCGACAAGGTGCTGCGCACTGGCCATCGCAGCATGAAAATCCGGAAAGTTCACCACGCCCAGCACCCGCGCGCCGGGCAGGGGCGACAGTTTCAGGTGCAGACGACGGAACACCGCCAGCGTGCCCTCCGACCCGACCAGCAGATGCGACAGATTCACCGATCCGTCGGGGGTGTACGGACGCTCAGATTGCGGGTGAAAGACATCGAGGTTGTAACCGCCAACCCGCCGCATCACTTTCGGCCACAGCCGTTCGATTTCATCGCGTTCGCGTGCCCCGATCTCATGCAGCCGGGAAACGAGCGCGCTGGTTCGTGCGCTCGACAGCGACCTCGCCGCATGTTCACCGAAAGGGCCGAAGTGTTCCCGGGTGCCGTCCGAAAGAATGGCGTCGGCAGCAAGTACGTTGTGCACCATGTTGCCGTAGGCGATCGACCTTGACCCACAAGAGTTATTGCCCGCCATGCCACCCAGCGTGGCCTGCGCAGACGTGGACACATCCACGGGAAACCAAAGCCCGTGCGGCTTCAATTGCGCATTCAGATGGTCAAGCACCATGCCTGGCTGCACTTCAACCTGACGCGCATCGGGATCCAGGGCGATCAGCCGGTTCAGGTTGCGGCTGAAATCAATGACCAGTGACTCGCCAACCGTCTGCCCACACTGGCTGGTTCCCGCCCCGCGCGACAGCAGCGGCACCTTAAGCTCCGCTGCGAGCTCGATCACGGCGGTCAGATCCTCCTCGTCGGCAGGTGTGACCACCCCGATCGGCATCTGCTGATAGATGGACGCATCGGTTGCGTACCGACCTCGCGTGTAGGCATCGAACCGAACCTCGCCTTTCAGCACAGTGCGAAGACGACGGGCAAGACGACTGCGCTCGAGCGAGGCGGATGTTGAAAAGCCGATGGGCGCGGCTGCGGGGAAAGCGGACATGGCGGCGACAAGACCCTCTACAATTCCCGGATTAGACACCAGCGTCACCCCGATGCGGCAAGTCTCCCCACGCTGCCCGAGCGACCTCGCCCGGGCCTGTGATCGAAAGACCGGCTATGAAACTACCCAGCGGGCTCAGGCTCGACCACCATCCCACCGGGCGGCACTTCCTGCAGATTCCAGGGCCCACCAACGTACCCGACCGTGTGCTTCGCGCAATCGACCACCCCACCATCGATCATCGCGGACCTGAATTCGGCGAACTCGGCCGGTACGTTCTATCGGGCATTCGCAAGGTGTTTCAGACCGCCCAGCCGGTCATCATTTATTCCGCCTCGGGGACGGGTGCCTGGGAGGCCGCGCTGGTCAATACACTCTCACCGGGCGACCGGGTGCTGATGGTCGAAACCGGGCACTTCGCGGCACTCTGGAAACGGCTTGCCGAACGTCTGGGCCTTGTCACCGAGTACGTCGAAGGCAACTGGCGAAGCGGCATTGATGCCTCTGAAATCGGCCGTCGCCTGTCAGCCGATCACCAACACGCGATCCGTGCGGTGTGCGTGGTTCACAACGAAACCTCATCGGGCATCACCTCAGATATTGCCGCCGTCAGGCGCGCAATCGATGCTGCTGGCCATCCGGCGCTGCTCATGGTTGACACCGTCTCATCCATCGGATCGATCGACTACCGTCACGACGGATGGGGCGTTGACGTCACGATCGCGGGTTCCCAGAAGGGCCTGATGCTGCCGCCCGGGTTGGGCTTCAACGCGGTCAGCCAGAAAGCGCTCGCAGCCAGTCAGACCGCCCAACTGCCCCGTGCATTCTGGGCCTGGGATGAAATGCTCGCAGCCAACGAAAAAGGCTACTGGCCAACCACACCCTCCACCAACCTGCTGTACGGCCTGGCCGAAGCCATCGACATGCTGCTCGATGAAGGCTTGCCCAACGTGTTCGCCCGGCACCTGCGTCACGGTGAAGCCACCCGCCGCGCGGTTCAAGCCTGGGGGCTTGAGCTGCTCTGTCAAAACCCCGAGCAGGCCAGCCCGGTCGTCACGGCGGTCGTCATGCCCGAAGCCCAAGCGGGCAGGCGCCACGACGCTGATCGCCTGCGGCGGCTGGTGCTTGAGCGCTTCAACATGTCACTCGGTACCGGCCTGGGCAAACTCGCCGGCTGGGTGTTCCGCATTGGCCACCTTGGCGACTTCAATGATCTGTCGCTGATTGGCACCTTGGGAGGCGTTGAGATGGGACTGGTTGCCGCGGGCGTACCGCACCGCCCCGGGGGCGTTCAGGCCGCCGTCGACTACCTGGCGGCATGCGCGCAAGAAACTCACTGATGCAGCCCACTAGCGAGCGACCCCGCCCGCGACTTGCGCGTCGCGTCGATGACATTGCGCCGTTCCGGGTGATGGAGCTCGTCAAACGCGCCAATGCGCTGGCCGCTGCCGGTCATCCTGTCATCCAGATGAATATCGGCGAGCCCGACTTCACCGCGCCGCCGCCCGTCGTTGCAGCACTCAAGCAGGCGGCCGATCGGGGTCTGTCGCAATACACGCCGGCCCTCGGCATTGCGGAACTTCGCAAGGCGATCGCCCTCGACTACGGCAGGCGCTACGGGCTCGATATCGCCCCCTCCAGGGTGATTGTGACCGCTGGCGCATCGGCTGCGCTGCTGCTTGCCTGCTGCGCGTTGGTCGATGTGGGTGACCGGGTGCTGATGACCGATCCGAGCTACCCGTGCAACCGGCATTTTGTCGCGGCGTTCAACGGCATCCCGAACCCTGTGCCCACCGGGCCCGAGAACCGTTTTCAGATGACGCGGGCACTGCTCGAAGCCAATTGGACACCCGACACCGCGGGCGCACTGCTCGCCACGCCAGCCAATCCCACCGGCACCTCCATCCCCTTTGAGGAACTGCGCGGAATCGTTGAAGCCATCCGGGCGCGTGGCGGGTTCAGCCTGATCGATGAAATCTATCTCGGCCTCAGCTACAACAGCACCTCCCGCACCGCGCTTGAACTCGGCGACGATCTCGTCATCTGCAACAGCTTTTCGAAAACATTCAGCATGACGGGCTGGCGGCTGGGCTGGCTGGTGGTGCCCGAATCGCTGGCGCCCGCCTTCGAAAAGCTCGCACAAAACCTGTTCATTTGCGCCTCCGCACTGGCTCAGCATGCGGCGCTCGCCTGCTTCGAACCTGAATCGCTCGCGATATTCGACCAGCAGCGTGACTCGTTTCGCGAACGCCGTGACTTCATCGTCCCGGCGCTCAGGGCGGTGGGCCTGGACGTCCCCGTGACGCCAGATGGTGCGTTCTATGTCTGGATCGACTGCGCGCGTGTGGCCTCCAACAGCATCGAGTTTGCAGAGCGACTGCTCGACGAAGCCTGGGTATCGCTGGTTCCAGGACATGACTTCGGCCAGCACGAGGCCGACCGATACCTGAGACTGTCTTACGCCACGTCCCGTCCGCAACTTGAGGAAGCGGTCAAGCGGATTGCCGATCTCATCAGACGCGGCTGAGCTTTCTTTTCTGCCAGGCTACGACCCGGCCCCGCCCGCGCGCGGGAACTCATCCGGACTGCCGCGCAGCACCAGTGCGTCGCGGCCTTCAGCAACCGCTTTCAACAGGTCGCGCGTGCGAAGCACCCGCGCACCGTAGCCGCTGTCATGCGGCCTGCGGGCAGCGCCCACATACGCTTTCAGCGCAGCTTCGATGCTGCCTTCACGCACCAGGTGCCCGCGCAGCAGGTCTGCGCCCACCCGGATGTTGGCGTGGAGATCAAACGCTGCATCTTTGCCGCCGAAGGGCTCGAAGCGTTCCACATGAAGATGGGTTCTGATCTGCATCAAACCCTGCGCGCCGCTGCGGTTCTGCGCCAGGGGATCAAACGAGGACTCCGCAGAGATCACGGCCAGCAGCAGCAGTGGATCGAGCTTCACGTCCTCGGCGATTCGATAGGCGATGGCGACCACGGAACTCGCGTGGTCCGCATCAACACGATGGCGTTCAACAATGTTGGCAACCAGCCGGCGCTGCGCCACGATGCGTTCGTCTGGCAGGCGCGGCTCGGTGACTGTGACTGGTTCTGGCGTGGCCGGTTCAGAATTGGTCGACGGGCTCTCCCTGACCGCTGGCTTACGTAACCATCCGCCCTGTCCCGCAAGCGTGGGTGGCTCGGCGGCGCCTGAGGCGATCGCCGCCGAGGCGGCGGACGGTCGGGCCGGATTGATCAGCCACAGCGCCCCGACAACGCTCATCGTCAAGCACGCAGCGACGACTAGCGCTGTCGCGACATCTTTCCACGCAACGCGTTGGGATCTTGCTCCGACATTCATCGGCTTTCTCCAGCAAGAAGCCTCCGTGCCCCTCGACCGGGTTCCGCAAAGCGTCGTTTCGGCGGATGCGCGGTCGGTGATGCAAACGGTGGGAATGACAGGCGACTGACCCGCGAAGGTTCCGCAGGCCGCACCAGAACCCGGCACGACACAGGTGTCAGGCCAGGCGAAAGGAGGCTTTTGGTTTTAGGATTTGGCCGGATTCTAAGCCGATGCATGCGCTCGAACAAATTGACCCGCCAGACGGACCGACTCCCTTCGAATCCCCTGCGACAGAGTAGGAATAAGCCCTTGCTCCACGTATCCTCAGTCCCACCGAAAGCTGACGCATGAAATATTCCGACCTGCGGGACTTCATCTCCCAACTTGAACGCTCAGGCGAACTCCGCCGAATCGCCGCCCCCGTCTCGCCACAGCTGGAAATGACTGAGATTGCCGATCGGGTCCTGCGCGCGCAGGGACCGGCTTTGCTGTTTGAACGGCCACAGCAGGGCTCGCGACGCTGGTCAGTCCCCGTGCTGGCGAACCTGTTCGGCACCCCACACCGGGTGGCGCTCGGTATGGGTGAATCATCCACCGAGGCGCTCCGTGAGGTTGGCAAGCTGCTCGCCGCGCTCAAAGAGCCCGAACCACCGAAAGGCCTGCGCGATGCCTGGGAGAAGCTGCCGCTCTTGAAGCACGCGCTCACCATGAGCCCGCGCGAGGTGTCGTCCGCCCCGTGTCAGCAGCAGGTGTTTGAGGGGCATGACGTTGATCTCGACCAGCTGCCTGTGCAGACCTGCTGGCCAGGCGACGCGGCCCCCTTGATCACCTGGGGGCTGGTGGTCACCCGCGGGCCGGGAAAGCCGCGGCAGAACCTGGGCATCTACCGACAGCAGGTGCTGTCACGCAACCAGACCATCATGCGCTGGCTTGCGCATCGGGGCGGCGCGCTTGATTTTCGTGACCACGCCACTACCCACCCGGGTCAGCCGTTTCCGCTGGCGGTGGCTCTGGGCGCCGATCCCGCCACCATTCTGGGCGCAGTCACGCCCGTCCCGGACACCTTGTCTGAGTACCAGTTCGCGGGCCTGCTGCGTGGCGGTCGAACCGAAATCGTGCGCTGTATCGGCAGCGATCTGCGCGTTCCGGCAACCGCTGAAATCGTGCTTGAAGGCACGCTGCGCCCCGATCCCGACGGCAGCCTCACGCGCGGACATGCGGCGCGGCTGGGATGGCGCGGCGAGCCGCCCGCATCCGCGTTAAACGGCTGGGAGATGGCGCTCGAAGGCCCCTTTGGCGACCACACCGGCTACTACAACGAGCAGGACTGGTTTCCGGTGTTCACCATCGACCGGATCACGCAGCGCAGAGACCCCATCTACCACAGCACCTACACGGGCAAACCGCCCGATGAGCCGGCGATCCTTGGGGTGGCGCTCAACGAGGTGTTCGTGCCCATTTTGTGTCGCCAGTTCACCGAGATCGTCGACTTCTATTTGCCACCCGAGGGCTGCTCCTACCGCCTCGCCGTGGTGTCGATGCGCAAACAGTATCCCGGGCATGCCAAGCGCGTGATGTTCGGCATCTGGAGCTTTCTGCGCCAGTTCATGTACACCAAAATGATCATCGTGGTCGATGACGACGTGAACGTGCGCGACTGGAAAGAAGTGATCTGGGCGCTCACCACACGTGTCGATCCCACCCGGGACACCACGCTGGTCGACAGCACGCCAATCGACTATCTTGACTTCGCCTCGCCCGTGTCGGGGCTCGGTTCAAAGATGGGTATCGATGCGACCAACAAGTGGCCCGGAGAAACCAATCGCGAGTGGGGCCGGCCGATTTCCATGCAGGCCGATGTCCGTGCCCGGGTGGATGCGATGTGGCGCGACCTGGGGCTCTGAGCGGCAAACCGACGGTCTGCGATCAGCCGTTGTCGTAAACCCAGCGCAGGAACGTATCCTGGGCAGGCTGAGCCCCCAGGATCTTTTCAGCGTTGATGATCATGACCACCGCATAGCGGCGCCCCGATGCTGCATCCACGTAGCCGGCGATTGATTTCACATCGCGCAGGCTGCCGGTCTTGATCCAGGCGCGCCCTGCGACCGGGTGGCGCTGCAAACGCCCACGCATCGTCCCGTCGATGCCAACCTGCGGCAGCGTGACCCGAAATAAATCGCCATGCGCGCCCGCCGCGGCATGAACCAGCAGCTGTCCCAGGTGCGCAGTGCTGATCCGTTCTTCGCGCGAGAGCCCGGAACCATTGTCGATCACCAGTTCAGGAAACCGCAGGCCCCGGTTGTCGAGCCATTGCCGCACCATCTCTCGCATTCGCTGAGGGGAGCCCGGCTCAGCGGGGGTGGCAGCGGCCGCCAACAGCACCTGACGCGTCATGACGTTATTGCTGAACTTGTTGATGTCATGGGTAACGTCGGAGAGCGCACGTGGCGAGACCCACTGCTGCCAACTTGGGAGCCGCGATGACGCGCCGGCCTCGATGCGGGTTTTGCCGCGCAGCGATCCTCCTGCCGCCTGCCAGGCCGCCTTGAAGAACCCGTGGATAAATTCGCGATGAGACAGAACCGCTGCGTAAATGCCCTGCTCGCCACAGGACGGAAAGTATTTTCCGCCCACGCGAATCGTTGCAATCGCTCCGCCCGAAGCGGTTGCTGTGACACCGCCATCTCGCACCCAGAGCGCGAGCGAACCGGGCTGGCACGCCCCGGTGTGTACGGCAAGCTCATTGACCAATCGCACATCGGCCAGCGGCGGATCCAGCGCAACCACTGCCTTGTCGCCTGCCGGCCTGACAACGATCCGCACTGACTTGAAGTTCATGAGCGCTGCATGCGGCGCTACGTTGTAAGGCTGTGAGGCATCGCCATCGAGCGGCGCGCCAGGCTCAGCCCGCAAATCGAACAGCGCATCGTCGATCACCAGATCGCCGCGGATGTCGCGCAAGCCCGCAGCCCGCATCCGGCGAATGAACTCGGTCAGATCCTCGACGACCAGCTTTGGATCGCCACCACCGCGCAGGATGAGGTTGCCTTCGAGCACGCCCTGTGTAAGCGGCCCATCCAGATGTGCAGACGTCACCCACCGATGATCCGGGCCAAGCGTGGTCAGGGCCACGTAGGTGCTGAGAAGCTTTATGGTCGAAGCAGGATTCAGCGCCCGCGCAGCGTTCCACTCAATGAGTGACGCGCCCCCTGCCACCGGCAGTGCGATCAGGCCCACCTGAGCGGGCATGACACCCGTTGCGGCAATCCAGCTGCCAACCGGGGGGGCTGGCGGTTCGAGCTGGGCTTGGGCGGGCCAGACCCCCGCAAAAACGCCCACCGCGAAAAGCCCGGCGGCCAGCAGGCGCGCGGCAACCCCCTTCTTCCAAGTCATCTGATTAGTCTCGATTGATCTGCATTCAATGCCAGCCGGCCGCGATGGTACCCGAAGGCTTTCCTGGGCTCTCGGATCGGGTCAACTTGACCCCCTCTTCCTCACTGCCTAACATCCGGGCATGGAACAAGACGTGCAACTTCTCAGCGAGCAAATCGATCGATTGCTTGCCAATATGCGCCGGCTGGTCGACGAAAACGCTCGTCTGAAAGCGGCGCTTTCCAACAGTCAGGCGAGCAATGCCGATCTGCGCGAACGCATGGCGGATGCCCGCTCGCGGGTTGAGTTTGCGCTGTCCCGACTTCCCGCTGACATTCCCGACGCCTCCTGAAACCGCCCGGTCGGACACCAAGCCGCGCCGGCTGAACCCTTTATTTCACCGAGCCCCAGATGGAACAGATCGACGTCAGGATCCTGGATCGAGAATACCGGCTGTCGGTCACCCCGGAAGACAAAGACCGGCTGATTCGCGCCGCGCAGATGGTCGATACGAAAATGCGTGCCATTCGTGACTCGGGCCGCGTATCGAGCCCCGACCGGATCGCGGTGCTGGCTGCGTTGCAGTTTGCCCATCAGATCCTGGGTAACGGCAATGACGCGCAGGCCGAGCAGGCTGCTGAAGTCGGCCGCCGCTTGCGTAAAATCAATGACACGCTCGAGACCGAGCTGCGCAAGCAGGAAAACCTGTTCTGACAGCCGGGTGCGAAGGCCGGGCGCGATACAATTCAGCTGCCCTGCGGTGTTCGATTAGGCCAAACATTCCTTGAACCAATAATGTGACTCAGGCCACGGCGATTCGCGTACCGCTGTTGTGATCGTCCCTCGTCGGATGAACCTGATGCGGTGCCTGCTGTGGCCGACCTGAACTTCACGGTTCAGGATGCTGGTCTGCCGGCACAGGCGGGGCACCTTTCGCAGCCAGTCGTTATCCCAGAGGGCTATCCATGAACGAGGTTGCACCGACCGGCGTGCTGCACATCGGAATCAACCTTGGCAATCCGGTGATCGCGCAGCGCTCGCCTGAGGGCGACGAGCCGCTGGGCATTGGCGCGGCGTTGGGGCGAGCCTTTGCAAACCAGCTTGGGCTCCCGTACCGGTTTCGCACCTGGGATACCGCTGGGAAAATGGCTGACGCCGCGCAGCGCCACGAATGGGACATCGCTTTTCTTGCGGTCGATCCAGCCCGTGCCGCCGACATCGACTTCACCGCGCCCTATGTTCATATCGATGGTACCTGCATGGTGAGGCAGGATTCACCCGCGATCTCACTCGCTGATCTCGATCAGCCCGGCAATCGGATCGCGGTCGCCCTCAAATCCGCTTACGACCTTTTCCTGAGTCGCGACGTGCGGCACGCAACGCTCATTCGCGAACCTGATTCCGATGCGGCTGTCGACGCCTTCCTGTCGCGCCGGTTGGAGGCTGTTGCGGGTATTCGCCAGCCACTGGAAGCCGCCGCGCAGGCCCAGCCCGGGCTACGCGTTCTGGCGCAAAGTTTCATGACGATTCGGCAGGCGGCAGGCGTTCCAAAAGGCCGAACCAAGGCGCGTCAGCTGCTCGCCCAATTCATCGAGGACAGCAAGCGTAATGGACTGGTGGCCCGCGCCCTCGCCGATAGCGGCGTCGGGCCGGTAACGATCGCACCGCCCGCCTCTGACCCTGCGCTGAACCATTAAGGCGATCACGCCAGCCGGATCGCCTACCCGTGGCCGCACCCCGCAATTTCTGGCTGATGAAGTCCGAGCCGGACGAATGCTCGATCGACGACGCGCTGGGCGCACCGAACAGCACCGTGCCCTGGGTGGGCGTGCGCAACTACCAGGCGCGCAACTTTATGCGCGACACCATGCAGATCGGAGACGGGGTGTTGTTCTATCACTCGGGCTGCGCCGAGCCTGGCATTGCCGGGCTCGCGGAGGTGGCGTCAAAACCCTACCCGGACCCCACCCAGTTCGACGCGGCCTCGCCCTATTTCGACCCCGCCAGCCGCACCCATCAGCCTCGATGGATTCTGGTTGACGTCAAGGCCGTTCGTCGCACGCGCCTGGTATCGCTGGCTGCCATGCGCGCCCGCGATGAATTGTCTGACATGCAGGTGTTACGCCGGGGTAACCGGCTGTCGATTACGCCGGTGTCGCCGGATCAGTGGCAGGCGGTGCTGAGACTGCTGGCTTCGAGCTGAGTCCGCGAGGTAGGGGGAAGGTTACTTTCTCCTCGACACCGGGCAGCGTGCTCACGCGCGCCACGCCCAACTCGCGCAGCCTTGCCACCACCTCGGACACCAGCACCTCGGGCGCTGACGCTCCGGCGGTCACGCCGATCCGGTGCCGCCCCACCAGCCAGGACGCATCCAGTTGCGCCGCAGAGCCGATCAGCCTTGCCTCACACCCCATTTTCTCGGCAACCTCGCGCAGCCGGTTACTGTTGGAGCTGCTTTTTGACCCGATGACCAGCACCAGGTCGCACTGTGGCGCCATGAACTTGACCGCATCCTGGCGGTTCTGCGTCGCATAGCAGATATCCTGCTTCTTCGGCTCTGCAATAAGCGGAAACTTCTGACGAAGCGCATCGATCACGGCCTGGCAGTCATCAACCGACAGCGTGGTTTGCGTCACATAAGCGAGCCGGGTGGGATCAGCCACCTGCAGCCGCGCAACATCATCAACGGTTTCAACCAGATGGATGCCATCGTCGATCTGACCCATCGTGCCTTCCACTTCGGGATGGCCGGCATGGCCAATCATGACCAGCTCGCGCCCTTCCTGGCGCATTTTCGACACTTCGACATGAACCTTGGTGACCAGAGGACAGGTGGCGTCAAACACCCGAAGTCCCCGGCCCTCAGCCTTGGTGCGAACAGCACGCGATACGCCGTGCGCTGAAAAAATCAGGACCGCCCCATCGGGGACATCGTCGACCGAGTCGACGAAAACCGCACCCTTCGTTCTCAACTCGCCCACCACATGATCGTTATGGACAATCTCATGCCGCACGTACACAGGGCCACCAAAGTTTTCGAGCGCGCGTTCGACGATTTCGATTGCACGGTCAACGCCAGCGCAGAATCCGCGCGGTTGGGCGAGCACGACATCCATCTTCGACTCCTCAGAGCACGCCCAGAATCTCAACCTCAAAGTTGAGCGCCTGGCCGGCCAGCGGGTGATTGAAATCAAACAGCACCGACTGCTCGGTGATTTCCTTGAGCACGCCCGCATAACGCCCGCCACCCGGCGCGGGAAGTTCGACCAGATCACCCGGCTCATAAGCCGTTCCCGGTGTGGTGTGTGCGTCAAACACGGATCGCGACAGTCGCTGAATCAGCTCGGGGTTGCGGGGCCCGAACGCCTCGCCTGGCGAAAGCTCGAATTGCCTGCGATCGCCTTCGCTGAGGCCGAGCAGGCATCGTTCGAGCGGCTCAGCCAGCTGCCCTATTCCGAGCTGGAGCGTGGCGGGCTTTCCACCGAAAGTGGTGATGACATCAGCCCCGAGCTCGGAAAGCGTCAGCCGGTAATGCAGCGTGAGGTGCGAATCCAGCGCAACGCGTGGCGCGTCAGACGCTGCCAGCGCCGCGTCAGCGGCGCCTTCCGTAGAGCGGGGCGTGGAGTTATTCATCCAACCCATTGTAAAGGAACCCCGATGCCCGCCGAGCACTCTCGTACCACCCGCGCTCAGGCCCCTCGCCCAGCCCGTTGGCCCTTGATGGCGCGCCTGCTGCGAGACGGCGTTCAGGCAATGTCTGATGCCGAGCTCATCGCGGTCCTGATCCGCAAGAGCGCCACCGGCTCCCAAGCGGAACAAACCGCTGTGCACCTGCTTGACAGCCACCGCGGCTCGCTTCGGGCGCTGGCCGCCCGCGGATTCACCGCCGGCCTCCCACTGCATTCAACCCACGCTGTGCTCCAGGCAGCCCTTGAATTCACCCGTCGCAGCCTGTTGGAGACCCTGCGCGAGCGTCCTCTGATCAACTCGCCGTCCGATCTCCACCACTTTCTGGCGCTATGGCTGCGCGAGCGCCCACGCGAATGCTTCGCTGCGTTGTTTCTCGACAGCCAGAACCGTCTGATCTGTGCCGAAGAAATGTTTGCGGGCAGCGTTGCCCAAACGGTGGTTTATCCTCGCGAAATTGCCCGCCGCGCGCTCGAAACCGGCGCCTGCTCGCTGATCGTGGCCCACAACCACCCATCGGGGGTCACTGAGCCCAGCGCCGCTGACAGAAAACTTACCCAGGCGCTTCGCGACGCGCTTCGGCTGCTTGACCTGCCGCTTCTCGATCACATCATCGTCGCTGACAACCGCTGTTTTTCGTTTGCAGAGGCGGGGCTCATCTGAACAACCCCTCGATTTGCGAACCCCATCCATTCCCGCTTATAATTTATGGTTCAGCTTTTCCCACCCACATTCGATATTTAGGAGCCTTCCATGGCCCGAGTCTGCCAGGTCACCGGCAAAGCGCCGATGGTTGGAAACAACGTTTCGCACGCGAACAACAAAACCAAGCGGCGTTTTCTTCCCAATTTGCAAAACCGCAAATTCTGGCTTGAAAGCGAGAAGCGCTGGGTACGTCTTCGCCTTACCAACGCGGCGCTTCGTCTCATCGACAAGAAGGGGCTCGACGTCGTGGTGGCCGATCTACGGGCTCGTGGCGAGTCGGTCTGATTCGGGCCTGATCCAGGTCTGATCCAGCCATCTTTCATTTCGGATTCATAGCCAAGACCCCTCTTGGTTCTTAGCAGGAACATCGATCATGCGCGAAAAAATCAAACTCGAATCCACCGCAGGCACCGGGCACTTCTACACCACCACCAAGAACAAACGGACCATGCCGGAAAAGATGGAGATCAAGAAGTTCGATCCGGTTGCCCGCAAGCACGTCGCCTATAAAGAAACCAAGATCAAGTAATTCCGCGGTTTCAGACGAAAAAAACGCCAGGTTCCAGCCTGGCGTTTTTGTTTCCGGCGACCGGGTTAACTCAGGCCGCCGCGTACGATCGAATTCGCAGAGACATCGATCGCAGCGCTGGAATGTCGCTGGATTCCGCGCGCTGGCACCATTGTTGAAGCATCGATACCAGCTGCTCGCGGGAACGGTTTGACCGCTCCCAGATCTCGCCCAGCTCGCGGCGCATTTCAACCAGCATGCTCAGGCGCTCGCTGGCTGCCAATACCTCTGGCAGCGCAGCCTGCTGATCGCGACTCCAGCGACCCGCATCCAGCGGCAGCCAATGTCGGGCGGCCTTCAGCAACTGCCCTTCCGGGCGGCTCAACCTTGACAGGCGAGCGGACTCTTCGGCGCAGGCCTTGCGCAGCGACCGTGCGAACTGCTGCATGACATCGTAGCGGTGAGCAATGAGCGCCTGCAAAGCGTCAAGATCGATCCTGGTCCGTGCATCAGTAAGCTTGGGCGTAGGCGCCACCTTCTTGACCCGTGCAAGCCCCACCAGGGACATGAGGCGGATATACAGCCAGCCAATGTCAAATTCGTACCACTTGTTCGACAACCTGGCTGAGGTGGGAAACGCGTGGTGGTTGTTATGCAATTCTTCCCCACCAATCAGAATGCCCCACGGAAGAATGTTGGTGCTGGCATCGGGACAGTCGAAGTTTCGATAACCGCGGGCATGTCCCAGGCCGTTGATGACACCGGCGGCGAGCACCGGAATCCACATCATCTGAATGCCGAATACCGAAATGCCAACGATGCCAAACAAAGCAACGTTGATGGCAAGCATCAGCAGGATTCCGCCGGACGGGAAGCGTGAATACAGATTGCGCTCGATCCAGTCATCGGGCGTTCCGTGGCTGTACTTTTCAATGGTTTCCCGGTTCAACGCTTCGGCACGATACAGTTCGGCGCCTTCGAGCAGAACCTTGCGCAAACCGAACCGCACCGGGCTGTGCGGATCTTCGGGGCCTTCGCACTTGGCGTGGTGCTTGCGATGAATGGCCGCCCACTCGCGGGTGATCATTCCGGTGCTAAGCCACAGCCAAAACCGGAAGAAGTGCGACACAGACGGATGCAGGTCAAGGGCCCGATGCGCCTGGTGCCGGTGCAAATAGATGGTTACGCCGGCGATGGTGATATGCGTGAACACCAGCGTGCAGACAACGATCTGCCAGGCGCTCGCGTTCAGCAAACCCTCGTCCAAAAACCGCAATACGAAATCAATCAAAGCATGTCCTCCTGCCTTACTGCCTGCCAAGCCGTGCGCACTGGCCGGCCTGCAGTCCGTTATTTTAGCCCGATGCTTCCGCGGCCGCACCCGATTGATTCGTCAACCGGACCCGCCGCCAGCGAATTCCAAAGAAAGCATCGGTTCCGTGCCGATGCGGAACGCAGACCAAAGCGCCGTCGACAAATGCGTCGTCGGGCAGCGTGGCCCCCGCTGCCGCCATAATGGGCTGGGCGTCCTCGCGCTGGAACTCCGGTTGTCGCTCTTCGAACCACTTCGCCTGGGCTTCATTTTCTTCCGCGAGCAGGCTGCACGTGGCGTAGACCAGCACCCCATCAGGGGCAACCAGCCGGGCTGCGGCCGCGAGAATTGAACGCTGTTCGTGGCAAAGACGCGACAGATCCTCGGGGCCGAACCGCCATTTGAGGTCGGGATTGCGGCGCAATGTGCCTGATCCGGTGCAGGGTGCATCGACTAGCACAGCATGCGCGCGTCCGACCAGGCGCTCAAGCTTGCGGTCGGTCAGGCTGTCAATCGCAAAGGGCTGAACATTGGTTGCACCGCTTCGGGTGAGTCTGGGCCGCAGGCGCTGCAGCCTGGCAATTGAAACATCGCAGGCGAAGATTTGCCCGCTTGAGTGCATGGATGCCGCCAGCGCCAGCGTTTTGCCGCCCGCCCCAGCACACAGATCGACCACATTCTGACCCCGGCGCGCGCCCACCAGCAAGGCTAGCAGCTGGCTGCCCGCATCCTGCACTTCAAAGGCCCCGTCCTCAAAGGCTGCGCTTCGTTCAAGCGCCGGGTGGCCATCGACCTCCAAGGCGCATGGCGCGATCGACAGCGGGCGGACATGCAACCCCTCCTGGGTCAGCCGCTCGATCAGCGCGTCGCGCCGGGTCTTCAGCAGGTTCGCACGCAGGTGCAAGGAGGCAGGCTCGAGCAGCGCGCGGCCAAGGGCCCGCGCCTCGGCTTCACCAAACCGCTCACATAGCTTCTGGTAAAGCCAATCGGGCAGGCTGAGGGCAACAGGTACCGGCAGCGCATCGAGATTGGCTGCCGGGAGCCGAGCCAGCCAGTCAGGCTGGGCGGGAAGATTAACAGCGCCGGCGGGCACCACACCCTGCGAACTAGCCGCCCGGTCGCGCCAGACGCGCGACAGCCGCGCCAGGCGGTCCTCCAGAGGCCCTTCGCCCGCTTCAGCGAAGTGGGCATACAGGCGTTTGTTGCGCAAAACATCGAACACGGTGTCGGCGATGTCGGCTCGATCACGGCGTCCCAGCGAACGATGCTCTCTAAAAAAACGTCGCAGCACCGCATCGGCCGGGGCGTTGAGCGCGAGCGCTTCGCCAAGTACGCGCCGCAACAGGTCGGGTACCCGCTCGGGCGGCGGACGATCGCCGCGAGGCCTGTGTTTGCGCGATTCGGCAGGCCGCTTCATGCGAACCACATCGACTGTGTTTCAGCCGCCGCAGGCGAATCAAGCCTGACGCGAGCTCCGTCAACCTGCAGCCTGCCATCAAGATGCCATTTCACGGCGAGCGGCAGGATATGGTGCTCGGCGCTGAGAACCCGCGCGGCCAGCGTTGATTCGGTGTCGACATCCTGGATGGCCAGCGCCGCCTGAGCGATGATCGGTCCGGCATCGAGCTCGGGACTGACGTAGTGCACGGTGGCGCCATGGATGCGCGCGCCGCTGTCGAGCGCGCGTCGATGGGTGTGCAGGCCTGGAAAGGCGGGCAGAAGAGACGGATGAATGTTTAGCATTCGAAGGGGGTACTGCTCAACGAGTTCGGTTGGCAGGATTCGCATGAAACCGGCAAGGACCACCAGGTCAGGCTGCAGACAAGCCAGCGTGTCCCCCAGCGATTGATTAAAAGCCTGACGGCTGGCGAAGCCGTTTGCATCAACAACTTCAAGCCGGACCCCGCGAGACCTGGCACGATCGCAGGCCGGTGCATGGGGGCGGTCTGAGATGACCGCTTCAATTCGGGCGTTCCAGCGCTGCTCTGAACACGCATCAAGCAGCGCGGTCATGTTTGAGCCGCGCCCGGACACGAGCACGACAATTTTTTTCATCACCTCGATGATACCACCGGCATGCTCGCCGTAAGGCCCAGCAAAATCTTATAATTCAAGGCTTTGCATTGCCTTTTCGAGCCCGCCGCCCATGGAGGTTTTCCGAAGACTGCCGCCGCCGCCGAAGCGCCGCCCCTGCGCGCTCACGATCGGCAACTTTGACGGTGTGCATCTTGGCCACCAGGCGGTCATCACCCAGCTGAAGCAGCGCGCGGGCGCGCAAGAGCTCGCCACCTGCGTGCTCACATTTGAGCCGCATCCGCGCGAGTATTTCGCCAAGCTTGCCCGCGATCCAAGCCGCGCGCCCGCACACATCCAGACCACCCGGGACAAATTGAACGCGCTGAGCGCCCTGGGAGTCGATCGCGTCTGTGTCGCCCGATTCGATGCGCGAATCGCACAGCTGTCCGCTCGGGCATTTTTCGATCAGATCATCGTTGAAGGCCTTGGAGCCCGAGATCTGCTGGTGGGCGATGATTTCCGCTTCGGTCATCAGCGCCAGGGCGACTTCGCTCTTCTCAAGTCGATGTGTGACGAGCGTGGCATTGGCTGCTCCCGAATCGACTCATTCGAAGTCGATGGGCTGCGCGTCTCCAGTTCGGAAGTGCGCGAAGCGCTCGCCACCGGCGACTTCCAACGCGCCCGCCATCTGCTGGGCCGCGCATTCACAGTCACCGGCCACGTCCTGCATGGTCGCAAGCTCGGCCGCACGATCGGCTTCCCAACGCTCAATCTCAAGATTCCGTTCGAGCGGCCCGCGCTGTCAGGCATTTTCGTCGTGCGCGTCCACGGGCTGCGCGACCATCCGCTGGAAGGCGTTGCCAGCCTCGGCACACGGCCCGCGGTGGAAGCCAACGGCCGCCTGTTGCTCGAGGTCCACCTGTTCGATTTTTCCGATGTCGTGTACGGTCGCGTCATCAGCGTTGAATTCATGACCCGGCTGCGCGAAGAGCGGCACTATGACTCGCTCGAACTGCTCACCGCACAGATTGCGCGCGATGCTGAGCAGGCACGCGCCTGGCACGCAGCCCATCCTTTTCAAGCAGATACCCTCCCGAGAGATTGACATGCCCGAAGGCAAATCCCCTGCACCCGATAAGCCAACGTGGCGCGACACGCTGAATCTGCCCGATACGCCCTTTCCCATGCGAGGCGATCTGGCGCGGCGCGAACCCGGCTGGACAAGTACCTGGCAGGACAAGGGAACGTATCGCCGCATTCGCGAAGTCTGCAACGGTCGGCCGATCTGGGTGCTGCACGACGGTCCACCCTATGCCAACGGCGACATTCATATCGGCCATGCGGTCAACAAGATCCTGAAAGACATCATCGTCAAAAGCCGCAACATGTCCGGGTTTGACGCCCGCTACGTGCCAGGCTGGGATTGCCACGGCATGCCCATCGAGATCCAGATCGAAAAGCAGTTCGGCAAGAATCTGCCCGCCGATCAGGTCCAGGCGAAGTCGCGCGCGTACGCCACGGAACAGATCGCACGCCAGAAAAAAGATTTCATCCGGCTCGGCGTGCTGGGCGACTGGGACAACCCCTACCTCACGATGGCTTTCCGCAATGAGGCCGATGAGCTGCGGTCGCTGGGCAAAATGCTTGAACGCGGCTTTCTGTTCCGGGGGCTCAAGCCCGTCAACTGGTGCTTCGACTGCGGTTCAGCGCTTGCCGAGGCCGAGGTTGAATACGCCGACCGGAACGATCCCGCCATCGATGTGGGGTTCCCGTTCGTGGCCGAGGAACTGCCGAAGATCGCGCGCGCATTCGGGCTCGAGGCCCTGCCGCTTGAACGCGGTTTCTGCGTGATCTGGACGACCACCCCGTGGACGATTCCCGCCAATCAGGCGCTCAATATTCATCCCGACTTTGAATACGCCTTGGTGCGCACCGTCTGGCAAGAAGCGCCCACGCTACTGCTGCTGGCAGCCGATCGGGTTGAAAGCTGCCTGGCATCCTGGCAACTGCAGGGCGAGATCATCGCGCGCTGCCCGGGTCGTGCGCTTGAACTGATCCGCTTCGCGCATCCGTTTGCGGGACGCGCGTCACCGGTTTATCTGGGCGACTACGTCACGCTCGACAGTGGAACCGGGGTCGTGCACTCGGCGCCTGCCTACGGCATTGAGGATTTCGTGTCCTGCAAACGCTACGGCATGAAAGATTCAGACATCCTGCAGCCGGTGCTGGGCGATGGCACCTATGCCAAATCACTGCCTGAGTTCGGTGGGCTGATGATCTGGGATGCGAACCCCAAAATCATCGAACACCTGCGGGCGCACCAGGCCCTGTTTTCGTCGCGAAAAAACGCTCACAGCACCATGCACTGCTGGCGCCACAAGACACCCATCATCTATCGCGCATCTAGCCAGTGGTTCGCAGGCATGGACGTGAAGCCGACCGATGGTGGCGCCACGCTTCGCGAAACCGCGCTCGCAGGCGTTGAAGCCACCCAGTTCTTCCCAGGCTGGGGAAAAGCCCGGCTTCACGGCATGATCGCCAACCGCCCCGACTGGACGCTGTCGCGCCAGCGTCAATGGGGGGTGCCCATGGCGTTCTTCGTGCACCGCGAAACCGGTGCGCTTCACCCCAGAACCGCTGAACTGCTGGAAGCCGTCGCGCAGCGCATTGAACGCGACGGCGTCGAGGCCTGGCAACGCCTCGACCCGCGCGAACTCCTGGGCGATGACGCCGAGCACTACCAAAAGAACCGCGACACGCTCGACGTCTGGTTCGACTCCGGTACCACCCACCAGACTGTGCTGCGCGGCTCGCACGCCGCGCAGTCGCAGTTCCCCGCCGATATGTATCTGGAAGGCTCGGATCAGCACCGCGGTTGGTTCCACTCATCGCTGCTCACGTCAGCCATGCTCAATGGTGTCGCGCCTTATCGAGCGCTTCTCACCCACGGCTTTGTGGTCGATGGCGAAGGCCGCAAGATGAGCAAGTCGCTCGGTAACGTGATTGCGCCGCAGAAGGTGTCCGATACGCTGGGCGCGGAAATTCTGCGGCTGTGGGTCGCCAGCACCGACTACTCGGGCGAGCTGTCGCTGTCCGATGAAATCTTGAAGCGTGTGGTCGAAGCCTATCGCCGAATCCGCAACACGCTGCGGTTTCTGCTTGCCAACGTTGCCGACTTCAACATTGAGCGCGATGCCGTGCCCATTGCCCAGATGCTCGACATTGATCGCTATGCGATTGCGCTCGCCGCACAGTGGCAGCAGGCGATCACCACCGACTACGAGCGCTATGAATTCCATCCTGCGATCGTAAGAATTCAGACATTCTGCTCGGAGGATCTTGGCGCGTTCTACCTCGACATCCTGAAAGATCGCCTTTACACCAGCGCAACCCAGTCGCCGGCTCGCCGGTCGGCGCAGACCGCAATCTGGCACATCACCAGCGCACTGCTGCGCGTCATCGCGCCGGTGCTGTCGTTTACCGCCGAAGAAGCCTGGCCGCTGTTCGCACCGGAACGTCATCAGGCCCGCGGCGAAACCATCTTCACTGAGGTCTGGCACGCGTTCCCGCCTGTCGCCGATGCCGACGCGTTGATCGCCCGCTGGACGCGGCTGCGCGAGATCCGCGCTGAGGTGCTGCGCGAGCTGGAAACCGTGCGCGGGGCGGGTGCCATCGGGTCATCCCTGCAGGCCGAAATCGAAATCGCGGCCTCGGGTGATGATCTGGCGCTGCTTGAATCGCTGGGCAATGATTTGCGCTTCGTGACGATCACCTCGCAGGCGCTGACGCGCGCCGCTGAACCGGGGTCGGCTGCGCCCAGCGTGCGGGTCACCCCCAGCCAGCATGCCAAGTGCGAGCGCTGCTGGCACTGGCGCAGCGACGTGGGTCACGATCCCGCCCGCCCTGGTCTGTGCGGGCGCTGCGCAGCCAACCTGTTCGGCGCCGGTGAACCCCGGCGCTTCGCCTGACCGGCAGGCACCGTGACAACGCGCAGCAAACCCACGCCCCGCTCGGGCTTTGCCCGGTGGCTCGCGATCGCGCTTGGTCTGGTGCTGCTTGATCAGCTCACCAAGCAGGCGGTATTGCTGTCATTCAAAACCGGCGAACGGCTTCCGATCATCGCGGATTTCTTTGATCTGACGCTGCTGTTCAACCGCGGCGCTGCGTTCAGCCTGCTCGCTGATGCAGGAGGCTGGCAGCGCTGGTTCTTTATCGGCATCGGTGTCGTGGCAACGCTGTTCATCGGCTGGATGCTGTGGCGGCACGGCTCGCAACGCCTGTTTTCATTCGCGCTCACCCTGATTCTGGGCGGCGCGATCGGTAACGTGATCGATCGGGTCCTACGGGGTGAGGTGGTCGACTTTCTGCTGTTCTACTGGCGTGGCTGGCACTTTCCGGCTTTCAATGTGGCCGACAGTGCGATCACAATTGGCGCGGCGCTGCTGATCATCGATGAGCTGCTGCGCGTACGGCGCGGGCGCTGAACCGCCTCGTCTCAGTCATCGGAGAAACCCATGGGTGTCAGCGGCAAGCGGATCGTGCTCGGCGTCACCGGAGGTGTCGCCGCCTACAAGGCGGCGGTGCTCACGCGCGAACTGCAGCGCGCCGGCGCGCAGGTACAGGTGGTCATGACCGAGGCGGGCACCCGCTTCGTCGGGCCAGCCACCTTTCAAGCGCTCACCGGCGAGCCGGTATTTGTTGACCAGTGGGATGCACGCATTGCCAACGGCATGGCGCATATCGAACTGTCGCGGGCCGCAGACGCGATCGTCATTGCGCCGGCCAGCGCTGATTTCATCGCAAGCCTGGCGCAGGGGCGCGCCGGCGACCTGCTTGCCACGCTGTGCCTCGCGCGCGAGTGCCCGCTTGCCGTGGCGCCGGCCATGAATCGGCAGATGTGGGAGAACCCTGCCACCCAACGTAACATCCAACAGCTTCGCAACGACGGTATCGAAGTGGTCGGCCCGGACAGCGGTGATCAGGCCTGCGGCGAAACAGGTATGGGGCGAATGCTGGAACCCGAGGCCATTGTTGAAGCGCTCGCATCCTGGCTGAGTCCCAAGCCGCTACTCGGAAAGCGTGTGCTGATTACCGCAGGCCCAACCTTCGAGCCAATCGATCCGGTGCGCGGCATTACCAACCGCTCCTCGGGCAAGATGGGCTTTGCGCTCGCGGGCGCCTGCGTCCAGGCGGGCGCTGAGGTCACGCTGGTGGCGGGCCCGGTGTCGCTCGACACGCCCTGGGGCGTCCGGCAGCGCATCAATGTGCAGACTGCGCAGCAGATGCACGATGCCGTGCACAGACAACTCGACGCCGCTGCCCATGCAGCCCATCCCCACGATGTCTTTATCGCCGTGGCGGCGGTCGCCGACTGGCGTCCCGCCTCCTACAGCGACGCCAAGATCAAAAAGACCGATGCACAGTCGGTCCCCCAGCTTCAATTCACGCAAAACCCTGACATCCTCGCCAGCGTCGCGGCGCGTAAGCCCGCGCCCTATTGCGTCGGGTTTGCAGCGGAGAGCGATTCGCTGGAACGTCATGGCCGCGACAAGCTGATCCGTAAGGGCATTCCGCTGCTGGTGGCCAACATTGGGCATGAAACCTTTGGCCGTGACGATAACGAACTGCTGGTGCTGGATGGCAGCAGTCAGACCCGGCTTGCGCGCGCGCCCAAGCACGAGCTTGCGCGCGAACTGGTGCGCGAGATTGCCCGCAGGCTTGATCTGCCGCGCTGACCACCACGCTTTCCTTGATCTTCAGGATGCTCTATGCAGGTCGACTTAAAAATTCTTGATGAGCGGTTGCGCGATGCGCTGCCCGCCTATGCGACGCCGGGCAGCGCCGGGCTTGACTTGCGCGCGTGCCTGGATTCGCCGATGACCCTGCAGCCTGGCGATGCGCAGCTGATCCCAACCGGGCTTGCAATGCATCTGGCCGACCCGGGCTACGCTGCGATGATCCTGCCGCGATCCGGCCTGGGGGCCAAGCACGGCATCGTGCTCGGCAATCTGGTCGGGCTGATCGACTCCGACTACCAGGGTCCGCTGATGGTGTCGTGCTGGAACCGGGGGCGTGAGGCCTTCACGATCCAGCCGCTTGAGCGCATCGCACAGATGATCATCGTGCCGGTGGCACAGGCACAGTTTCGCGTGGTGGAAAGCTTTGAAGCGAGCGCGCGCGGCGCAGGCGGTTTCGGCAGCACCGGGCGTGGCTAGCGCATGGCGCGGCCAACCCCGATCAAGCCGCCCGCTGCGCCGCAATCAGCTGATCGAGTTTGACCGAGTCGGCTGCGAACAGGCGAATGCCTTCTGCGAGTTTCTCGGTCGCCATTGCATCGTCGTTCACCGAGAATCGGAACAGTTTTTCATCGAAGCGCACCCGCTCGATGGCGAGCGTGCGTGATCGCGCGGCATCCAGGCGTTGCGGCGCGTCGGCATCGCTTTGGCGCAACTGCTCGAGCAACTCAGGGCTGATCGTGAGCAGATCGCAACCGGCCAGCGCGAAAATCTGTCCGGTGTTGCGAAAGCTGGCCCCCATCACCTCGGTGGTATAGCCGAACTTCTTGTAGTAATCGAAGATGCGCCGAACCGAGAGCACGCCGGGGTCGTCATCCGGCGCGTAATCGTGCCCGTCGCGCTTGCGATACCAGTCCATGATCCGCCCAACAAAAGGCGAGATCAGCGTGACACCGGCATCCGCGCAGGCCACTGCCTGCGCAAACGAAAAAATCAGCGTCAGATTGCAGCGGATTCCCTCGGCCTCAAGGCGCTCGGCTGCACGAATACCTTCCCAGGTTGCGGCGATTTTAATCATCACCCGATCACGGCCAATGCCTGCCTCGGCATAGCGCTCGATGATCCCGCGGGCCCGATCCATCGTTCCGGCTGCATCAAACGACAAGCGCGCATCGACCTCGGTGGACACCCGCCCCGGCACGATCGCGAGAATTTCGCGGCCAAATCGAACCAGTAACCTGTCAGCAATCTGCGCCACGGGCTCGCTGCGATGCGCAGCCACCGTCTCGGCAAGCAGGCCCTGATACTCGGGCCGCGCCACCGCCTTCACAATGAGGGTGGGGTTGGTGGTGGCATCACGCGGCGAATAGGCGCGCATTGCATGGAAGTCGCCGGTGTCGGCGACCACCGTCGTGCACTGCCTGAGCTTTTCTAGAGCATTCATCATTCGGTTCGTGTCATTTGGAAACCAGCGTCGGCTGATGCAGGCGCTGTCGAAATACCTGGATCAGCAGCCCTGCGGCCACCACAGCCAGACCCGCGAACAGCGCGGCACCCCACAGCGAAAAGGGTACTCCAAGCCACGGCCGGTCGGCCTCATCGCAACGCGCTGTCGCCTCAAACATGGCTGGCCATGCCTCGACGAGACCCGTCTTGCTCAGAATACGATCGGCAAGGGTGAGATTGCACGACGCGCTTTTGGCTGCAACGAGATGCTGATACAACGCAACGACCACGCCCACCACTGAGAGCAGCGTCGTGGCCGCCGCGCTGAGCCACTGTGGAACTCGGGCGCGAAACACTGCACCCATCAACGAAACAGCCACAACCGTTAGCAGCAGCAGCCGCTGAAGCACGCACCACGGGCAGGGTTGGTAATCGAAGCGGTGCTGCAATACCCAGGCAAGCAGCAGCGCCAGCGCCCCGGTGATGCTGATGGCGATCAGCACCACCCGGGGCGAGGTAAGGGATGCGTTCAAGTGAGCATGTCGTTCCAGATGTTGCGCGCCCACGCATTCGCGTAAACGCCCTCAAGCTGGTTGGCGGCCGTGGAAAGTCCGCCCGACCCGTCAACCGTGACCATGGTCTTTTTGGCGTCGTCATAACGGTGCACGGAAGCCACGTGTGCAACATTATTGGCGTCCATGAAGCTGTAGCAGGTGTTCGCCATCATCAGTGGCTGCGGCGCGCGGCCGTTCATCAGCTCAACGATGGCTGCTGCAGCGGCCTTACCGTGCTGGTTCGCCATATGACCTGACTTGGGCATGGCTGGCGCAGACAAAGTGCAATCGCCGAGCACATGAATACCCTTGGCGGCGGTGGACTCGAGCGTGACCCAGTCGACCCCGCACCACAGGTTGTTGGCATTGACCAGGCCCGCCTTGCGAGCCAGCTCGCCTGCACCCTGCGGTGGCACGATATTGAGCACGTTTGCACGCACCTTGTCACCCAACTCGGTTACTGCTGTCAGTGTCTTGGCGTCGACTTCCGTCACCATGCTGTTGGCCCGATAGTCGATCATTCCAGCGTACTGGCCATTCCAGGCGGCAAGAAACAACCCTTTCTTGGATTGAATGTCTGGATTGGCGTCCAACACGATGATCTTCGAGCGCGGCTTGGTCGCCTTGAGATAGCTTGCCACCTGGCAGACACGCTCGTACGGTCCGGGGGGGCAACGATACGGCGCCTTCGGAATTGACAATACGAACACGCCGCCATCTGGCATCGCTTCGAGCTGGCGTCGCAACTCAACCGTTTGCGGGCCGGCTTTCCACGCATGCAGGATGCGCTTCTGCGCCTCAGCGTTCAGTCCCTGGATCGCCCCGAAATTGAAATCGATGCCGGGCGCGACGACGATGCGATCGAAGCTTTGCCTTGCCAGCTTCTGGAACGAAACCGATCGCTTGGCGGCGTCGATCGACAAAACTTCGTCGTTCATGGTGAGGATGCCGGCGCGACGCAAACCATCGTACGAGACGGTGAGATCTTCGATCTTGCGATAGCCACCCAATACCAGGTTCGATAGCGGACACGATACGAATGCGCGCTCGCGCTCAACCAGCATCACATCGATCGCATCACCGCCCCATTTCTTGATGTACTTGGCTGCGGTGGCGCCACCATAGCCGCCGCCGACCACCAACACGCGGCCGAGCTTTCGCGTCACGACCGCCGGCGCTTTTTGTTCGGTGGCGCATCCGGCGAGCAGAGCAGAGGTTCCGGCGGCCGCAAGCGCAGCCCCGACGAGCCGGCGACGTTGGGAGTTGCCTAAGGTGTCAGACATGCTGGTCTCCTTGGGGGCGGTATTCATTTGTCAGCCTTCTGCGCGGCGAAATACTGCGCCATGGCCGCGATCTGCGCATCGGTGTAGCCCTTGGCCAGCTGATGCATGATCGTTGCCTGACGCGAACCATTGCGAAACGCGTTCATCTGTTCGACAAAGTAAGCGGCCGACAGACCGGCAAGCCCGGGCATGCCGCTGCCACCTGCCGACCGGCCGTCAGTACCGTGACAGTTGGCGCAGTTGGCGGCAAGGTAGCGCACATCAGCCGATTGCGCGCTGGCCGGCGCGAGCGCCGACAACGAGAGCAGCGCTGCGAGCGCCGCCGATGACAACAGACGCATGGGTCTCCTCCTGGATTCAAATGAAACGTGTTGCTTGATTCTATGCGCAAAGTCCGCCGCAGCCAACGAACCAGGATCAATCAGCTCATTCGCAATGGGGAAACAGGCGAACGGGAAACGGCCTTGGCTGATCGCAGGAAGATTTGAACCAGCCAGCAATCGCCTGCGCACGCGGGTGCCCGACCCCGCACCCAGCGGGGCCTGCACAGCGCCAGCGAGACCTAGACCGTGGCGGCCTCGGCAGGCTCAGCCGACTCGCCATCACGACCGCGTCGGGCGGCAGTTGAGCGCGTTCCAGCGGAGCCCGCATCGTCATCAGAGGTAGCAGGTGCCGCTTTGCCGGACTCTGGTTCACCAAAGGTGAGCACCACCTGATCAGCGTCGTCGAGGTCAACCGTGACACGGCCACCGCCCACCAGACGGCCAAACAGCAGCTCATCGGCAAGCGCTTTGCGGATCGTGTCCTGGATGAGCCGCTGCATGGGGCGCGCACCCATCAGCGGATCGAAGCCTTTTTTCGACAGGTGCTTGCGCAGGGCTTCGGTGAAAACGGCATCGACCTTCTTCTCGTGCAGCTGCTCTTCAAGCTGGATCAGGAACTTGTCGACCACTCGAAGAATGATGTCTTCATCCAGAGCCCGGAAGCTGATGATGGAGTCGAGGCGATTGCGGAACTCGGGCGTGAACAGCCGCTTGATCTCGACCATTTCATCGCCAAGCTGGCGGTTATCCGAAAACCCGATGGAACGGCGCTGAAGGTCAGCCGCACCGGCATTGGTGGTCATCACGATGATGACGTTGCGGAAATCGGCCTTGCGCCCATTGTTGTCGGTGAGCGTGCCGTGATCCATCACCTGCAGAAGAATGTTGTAGACGTCGGGATGCGCTTTCTCGATTTCATCAAGCAGCAGCACCGAGTGGGGCTTCTTGGTGATGGCTTCGGTAAGCAGACCGCCCTGATCAAACCCGACATAGCCCGGAGGCGCGCCGATGAGACGCGATACGGCGTGTCGCTCCATGTACTCGGACATATCGAAGCGAATCAGCTCGATGCCGAGGATGAACGCCAGCTGGCGCGCCACCTCGGTTTTGCCCACACCGGTGGGGCCGGAAAACAGGAACGCGCCAATCGGCTTGTCGGGCTTGCCCAGACCAGAACGCGCCATTTTGATGGCCGAGGCAAGGGCGTCAATGGCAGGGTCTTGCCCGAATACGGTGGCCTTCAGGTCGCGATCAAGCGTCTGCAACCGGCTGCGGTCGTCAGACGATACCGAGGCCGGCGGGATACGGGCAATTTTTGCCACGATATCCTCGATTTCCCCTTTACCGATCACCTTCTTCTGACGCGATTTGGGCAGGATTCGCTGGGCGGCACCGGCTTCATCAATAACGTCGATGGCCTTGTCGGGCAGGTGCCTGTCGTTGATGTATTTCGCTGCCAATTCAGCGGCCGCGGATAGTGCCGATGACGAATAGCGAACGCCGTGATGCTCTTCGAAGCGCGATTTCAGCCCGCGCAGGATCTGCACGGTCTGTTCGATGGAAGGCTCGTTGACGTCGATTTTCTGGAAGCGACGCGACAAAGCATGGTCTTTTTCGAAGATGCCGCGGTACTCGGTGTAGGTGGTTGCGCCGATGCACTTTAGTTGCCCGGATGACAGCGCGGGCTTGAGCAGATTGGATGCATCGAGCGTGCCGCCTGAGGCTGCACCCGCACCAATGAGCGTGTGGATTTCATCGATGAAAAGCACCGAGCCGGCGGTTTGCTTCAACTGCTTGAGCACCGCCTTCAGGCGCTGTTCGAAATCGCCGCGATATTTGGTGCCTGCCAGCAGGGCGCCCATATCGAGCGCGTAAACCGTGGCGTCAGACAAAATCTCAGGAACATCGCCCTGCGTGATGCGCCAGGCGAGGCCCTCGGCAATGGCGGTTTTACCTACCCCAGCCTCACCGACCAGCAACGGGTTGTTCTTGCGCCGACGGCACAGCACCTGAATGACCCGCTCAACCTCGTGCTCGCGCCCGATCAGGGGATCGATACGCCCTTCGCGCGCAGCAGCGTTGAGATTTTGCGTGTACTGCTCAAGCGCCCCGGCCTGCTGGGTGTTCGATCCGCTCTGTGCCTCTTCCTGCTGCTCGCTCGACTCTTCTTTGCTGGTTTCCTTGGGCTGAGGCGACTTGGTGATGCCGTGCGAAATGAAATTGACGACGTCGAGCCGCGTGATGCCCTGCTGATGCAGGTAATACACCGCATGCGAGTCTTTCTCGCCGAAGATCGCCACCAGCACATTGGCGCCCGTGACCTCTTTCTTGCCATTCGAGGTGGACTGCACGTGCATGATGGCGCGCTGAATGACGCGCTGAAAGCCCAAGGTGGGCTGCGTGTCGATATCTTCAGTGCCCGGCACGATGGGCGTGTTCTCCTTGATGAAACCGGAGAGGTTGCGCCGTAGGTCTTCAATGTTGGCAGCGCAGGCGCGCAGCACTTCAGCCGCCGACGGGTTGTCGAGCAACGCCAACAGCAGATGTTCGACGGTGATGAATTCATGTCGCTGCTGCCTGGCCTCGACAAAGGCCATATGCAGACTGACTTCGAGTTCCTGGGCGATCATGCTTCCTCCATCACGCACTGCAACGGGTGTTGGTGCTGGCGCGAAAAACTGCTGACTTGCTCGACCTTGGTGGCAGCCAGGTCGCGCGGATAGATACCGCACACACCCCGGCCCTCCCGATGCACAGCGAACATCACTTGCGTAGCCTTCTCGCGATTCATGCCGAAAAATTTCTGAAGCACGATCACGACAAACTCCATGGGAGTGTAGTCGTCATTGAGCAGCAACACCTGATACATGGGTGGCGGCGCAACACGCGATTCACGCTGTTCGACAACGGTGGAAGGATCATGACGGGTCGCCATCATCACATTCTAGCGAGTCGTCGTGGTGCTGCAACAACGGCCACCCTGCTCGTGCGGGCGCCACAGCAGACCAAACGCCCGCAGACCACCCCTTACCGGCAATAACCCTTGACGACACTGGACATCTGTAAAAGAATCCGCATGCTCCGTAGGGACACTGACAGATCCCTGGCAGCACTGGCATTTCCTGGCCGCAGGTAAGCGGGCGGCGGGCGGTGCCAGTCGCGGGCGACGCCTACCGGCGGCGCAGGGCGAGGGAGTTGGTCGAATCTTGACGCGAAGGCCCCGAATTTATCGGGCATGACCTCGTTGCTGGGTTCCTGGCCGACCTGGGAACACATTTCATTGAAGGCTTGATATGGCAACGGGTACTGTCAAGTGGTTTAACTATGCAAAAGGTTTCGGTTTCATCACCCCGGACGACGGCGGTGAGGATCTATTCGCGCACTTCAGCGCGATTCAGATGAGCGGCTTCAAAAGCCTGAAGGAAGGGCAGAAGGTGCAGTTCGACGTCGTGCAGGGCCCGAAAGGCAAGCAGGCGTCGAACATTCAGAACGCCTGAGCCCTGAGTGCTCCCGGTCTGGTGACGCCTGCGCCACCAGACCGGCCTCGCTCTCAGAACATGAGGCTGGCCCACTGATCGGCCGGCCGACGAGCGGAACCCGCTGGGTCCGCCCGTCCGCTTACGTCACATATTGTCGATCATCACCTGCCCGAATCCTGAGCAGGACACCTCGGTGGCACCCTCCATCAGACGAGCAAAGTCATAGGTCACTTTGCGCGACAGGATCGATTTTTCCATTGAAGCAATGATCAGGTCGGCGGCTTCAAACCAGCCTATGTGCCGCAGCATCATTTCAGCTGACAGGATTTCGGAACCCGGATTCACGTAATCTTTGCCGGCATACTTGGGTGCGGTGCCGTGCGTGGCTTCGAACATTGCAACCGAGTCCGACAGATTCGCGCCCGGGGCAATGCCAATACCACCCACCTGCGCGGCCAGCGCGTCCGACACGTAATCGCCGTTCAGGTTCAGCGTGGCGATCACGCTGTACTCAGCCGGACGCAGCAGAATCTGCTGAAGGAAGGCGTCGGCAATCACGTCCTTCACGACAATCTGTTTGCCGGTTTTGGGATTCTTGAAACCCATCCACGGGCCACCGTCGAGCAGCTGCGCACCGAACTCCTTCTGCGCCAGGGCATACCCCCAGTCACGGAACGCGCCCTCGGTGTACTTCATGATGTTGCCCTTGTGCACCAGCGTCATAGAAGGCTTGTCGTTATCGATTGCGTACTGAATCGATTTACGAACCAGGCGCTCGGTGCCCTCACGCGACACGGGCTTGATGCCGATACCGGAGGTGGCAGGGAAGCGGATCTTTTTGACTGCCATCTGCTTGATCAGGAAGTCGATGACCTTTTTCGCGCCTTCAGTTTCAGCAGCCCATTCGATCCCGGCGTAAATATCTTCCGAGTTCTCGCGGAAGATGACCATATCGGTCTTCTCGGGCTGTTTGAGCGGGGACGGAACGCCCTTGAAGTAGCGAACCGGGCGCAGGCATACGTACAGGTCGAGTTCCTGGCGCAACGCGACGTTCAGCGACCGGATACCACCGCCCACCGGGGTGGTCAGCGGGCCCTTGATTGACACCACGTAGTCCTTGACCGCATGGAGCGTTTCCTCGGGCAACCAGACGTCGGGGCCGTACACCTTGGTGGACTTCTCTCCAGCGAATACTTCCATCCAGTGAATCTTGCGTTTGCCGCCATACGACTTGGCGACAGCGGCATCAACCACTTTCAGCATTACCGGTGTGATGTCAAAACCAGTGCCATCACCCTCGATGTACGGGATGACGGGTTGGTCGGGAACCTGCAGCGAAAAGTCTGCATTGACGCGGATCTTCTCTCCGGCGGCTGGGATCTTGATATGCTGATACATGAATAAGGATCCTTCCTGAAACGGCATCTGAGTTCTTATGGGCACGCAACTTTTAAGTGCGGCGCGAATTATGCCGCAAGCACCTGCTGCGAGGATAGCGGCAGCGGCCGCATGTCGGGCGCGGCAACCAGCGCTCTGCCTGACCGGGGTCAGGGCCGGCGTTTCAACCCGGAGGGGCGTCGCGTGGCTGGCCACGCTGCTAGGGGTCGCGCTCATCTTGGCGCTCGCCGGATCACCCGTGGCTGCGCAATCTCAGGGAATGCCTCAGCAGGGACTGCCGCGCACGGAGCTGGGTGCCGGCATGCACCGGATTACGGCTGAAGTAGCGGCCGATCACGCCAGCCGGGCCACCGGGCTCATGTTCAGGCGCTCGCTCGCGCCCAACCACGGCATGCTGTTCGTGTTCCAGGAGAAAACGCCCCAGTGCTTCTGGATGCGCAACACCCTTATCGCGCTATCGATTGCGTTCCTCGATGACGACGGGCGGATCGTCAATATCGAAGATATGGCGCCGCAGACCGAAAACAGCCACTGCTCGAAAGAGCCGGTGCGGTTTGCGCTGGAAATGGAACAGGGCTGGTTTGCGCGCCGGGGTGTAGCGGCCGGCGATCGGCTGACAGGTCGGGAAGTATTCAAGCCCCGATGACAGACCGGTGTTGCGCCGCCAAGCCGCCCGGTAACAAACGGGGCGGCTCAGGGCGCTGCAACCTGGGGCAGCCGGCAATCAGCCGAAGTTGCGCGCTGCGAAGTCCCAGTTGACCAGGTTGTTTAGGAAGGTTTCGACGAACTTGGGACGCGCGTTGCGGTAATCAACGTAGTACGCGTGCTCCCACACATCGACCGTGAGAAGCGGCGTGTCGCCGGTGGTAAGCGGCGTGGCGGCATTGCTGGTGTTGACGATATCCACCGAGCCATCGGCCTTGCGAACCAGCCAGGTCCAACCCGACCCGAAATTGCCCACCGCACTCTTGGTGAACGCCTCCTTGAACGCCGCGTAGGAGCCCCACTTCGCATTGATGGCAGCTGCCAGCGCGCCCGAGGGCTCGCCGCCGCCGGCGGGCTTCATGCAGTTCCAGAAAAATGTGTGGTTCCAGACCTGAGCCGCGTTGTTGAACACGCCGCCGCTTGACTTGCGAACGATGTCAACCAGGCCCATGGACTCAAACTCGGTGCCCTTGATCAGGTTGTTGAGGTTCGTGACGTAAGCCTGATGATGCTTGCCGTGGTGGTACTCAAACGTCTCTTTGGACATGTGCGGCGCGAGCGCATCGGGGGCGTACGGCAGGGCGGGAAGCGTGTGTTCCATCGTGATCATCCTCATCGTGGCAGTCAGACAAGCCGCGAATTCTAGGCGTAAAGCGCACACCCCTCAATGCGGACCGTACCGGCGCCCCGGTCAATCCGAAGCGCGGTCCGCCGGCGACACGTCGGTTGAAACCGGTCGCGCGTGCGCCACGGTGGCCTCCACTTCGGCGCGAGCCAGTCGAATGCGCAGGGCCGCTCCCGCTTCGAGCCCACGCTCATCGAACACCACCCGCCCCTCGCGATCGCGGACGATTGCATAGCCCCGGGACAGCACCGCCAGCGGACTCACCAGCTCGAGCGCCTGAATCTGCGCGCGCAGCCTCTGGTCTGCGGCATCGGCTGCACGCCGGGTCGACTGCACCATCCGAGCACGAAGCGCATCGACCCGGAGGTTGGCGCTGGCCACCGACGGCGGGCGCAGTCGGGCATGCAACCGCTCGGCCAGCGATCGTCTGCGCGCAAGCCCCTCGCGCACCGCCGCAGACAGGCGGGCTTCGATCAGCGCCAGTCGATGCGCGCGCTCGCGCCACTGCTCCGACGGCGGGCGAAGCCGCGCCAGGGCAAGGTCCAGGCGCTGGAAGGACCGATCGAGGTCACGCGCAAGCAGCCGCGCGGCGCGATCCAGCCAGCCCGCCACCTCGGCGAGCAGTTCCGTACGCTCGGCTGCGGCAAGTTCGGCTGCAGCGGTCGGCGTGGGCGCTCGCAGGTCGGCAACGAAATCGGCAATCGTGAAGTCGGTTTCATGGCCAACGCCAGAGATGACAGGAACCGGGCAGGCGGCAATCGCGCGCGCCAGCGCCTCATCGTTGAAGGCCCAGAGGTCCTCGATGGAGCCGCCGCCGCGAACCAGCAGCAGCACGTCGCACTCGCGGCGGCTGCCTGCCTGAAGCACGGCGCGCCGCAGCAGCTCCGGCGCATCAGCGCCCTGAACCGGCGCCGGGTACAACACCACCTCCACATGCGGAGCCCGCCGCGCCAGTGCCGTGAGCACATCGCGCAGCGCAGCGGCCTGCGGCGAGGTCACGATACCGATCCGGCCTGGGAGCCGCGGCAGCGCGCGCTTGCGAGCGGAATCGAACAGACCCTCGGTCTCAAGACGGGCCTTCAGTTCGAGAAAACGCCTGTGCAGATCGCCGCTTCCGGCCCGGCGCATCAGCTCGACATTGAGCTGGAAATCGCCCCGGGCTTCATAGAGCGTGACCAATGCCCGCACTTCAACGCGATCGCCCTCGCGCGGCACGAACCCGACGCCCTGCGCACGCCCGCGAAACATCACCGCCCGGACCTGCGCGCCTGCATCCTTCAGGGTGAAGTACCAGTGGCCGCTCGCGGCACGGGTCAGGTTGGAGATTTCGCCGCCCACCCAGATCAACGGGAGGCTTCGTTCAAGAAGTCCACTGACGGTGCGGTTCAGCTGGGAAACCGTGAGGATTTCCCGCATGAATCCTGGGTCGGCAGTTGAAGAGCGAGGCGTGGCGGGGCCTGCGGACGCGAACCTATCCACAAACCCTCGCCAATGCTGGATAAAGTCCGTAACGCCCGAGCGCTCTCTGAGAAAAATCGCAAGTCATTGATTTAATTGTCTAAAAAATCTTTCGTTTCAGGCGTTTTTCGGGCGGGGCCAGACGATCGCGCAGCCAGCCCGAAACGCGGCGCCAGTTGTGCACATAGTTTTCCACATGCGCGCGACCGCCGCTTGCCGGGAGTTTATCGGCCGCAGGACAATGGTCTGGTTTGTCCGCGGCGCTCCCTGCCGGACGCCGTCGCCGGTTAACCTTCAGACCCCTGTCAACCCGTGAGTCGCCTCTCGCCGCACGTCGCATGACCCCCACCTCTTCCCGCCCGCCACCCACAGCGCGACATCGCGCGGCCGAAACGCTGCTCAGCCGGGTCTGGTTCGGTACTGACCCCCTTGCAAGAGCAGGCTCCTGGCTGGCCACGCCGCTTGCCTGGATCACCGCTTGGGAAAGCGGTCGGCGGCGCAGGCGAATTCAGGCACTGCCGGCGCCACCGTGCCCGGTGATCGTCGTGGGCAACCTGGTGGTGGGCGGCGCGGGCAAGACGCCCCTTACCTTGGCGATTGCGGATGCGCTTCGCACGCGCGGCCACCGGGTCGGTCTGCTGTGCAGCGGCTATCGCGGCCATCGTCAGGCGGCACGACTGGTACCCCCGGACGGCGATGCAGCCGAGCATGGCGACGAGGCGATTCTGCTGGCACGGTGGGGCGGGGCACCGGTTGCAGCGGGCCGCCGGCGCGGCGAAGCCCTGACGCTGCTGCTGCGCATGCACCCGGAACTGACCGTGGTTGTGTCCGACGACGGCCTCCAGCACACGACCTTGCCGCGCAGCGTCGAGATTGCGGTGTTTGATCGCCGGGGCGTGGGCAACGGACGACTGCTACCGGCAGGGCCGCTCAGGGAGTCGCTGGGTGCGCTCGATCAGATCGATGCGATCGCGCTCAATGAGCCCGCGACATCGCCCGTTGCTCATCCCAGAATTTTCGGCTTCCGGGTGGCGGCCAGGCGGTTCGTATCGCTGACAGGCGAGGCCGAGCCAGTGGACGCCCACCGATTCGCTGATTGGGTTGGCAAACGCACCGTGGCAGCGGTTGCCGGCATCGGGGAACCGCAGCGTTTTTTTGACATGCTCGCGGCGCTTGGGCTGACGGCCAACGCGATCGCCCTTGGCGACCATGACCCGATCGACCGAACGCTGCTCAGTGAGCTACGCACCGACCTGATCGTCATGACCAGCAAGGACGCAGTAAAATGCGCTGAGTTTGCCGACCGCCGGTGCTGGGCACTTGAGGTCAGCGCCGAACCCGATCCCCGAATGATTGACTGGCTGACCGAGGTACTCGTTGGACTCACGCCTGCTTGAAATTCTCGTCTGCCCGATTTGCAAGGGCGCCCTTCGCCACAAGCGCGGCGGCGCGGCGGCCGATGGCGCAAGCCTTGATTCGGAGCTTCTGTGCATCGCAGATCGAGTGGCCTTCCCGGTTCGCGACGGTATCCCGCGAATGCTGGTCGATGAAGCGCGGCGACTCGACGATTCCGAACTCGGCTGAGCGCGCCCCGACGTGGCCTCGAACACCGACTTCGTTGCGCTGATCCCCGCACGCCTTGCCTCCACCCGTCTGCCCGATAAACCGCTTGCGCTGATCGGCGGCAAGCCCATGGTGGTTCGCGTCGCCGAGCGCGCACTGGCTTCGGGCGCAAAGCGGGTCGCAATCGCTACCGATTCCGAACGCATTGCGGCAAGCGTGCGCGAAGCGGGATTCACTGCGGTCATGACGCGCGCCGACCACGCATCGGGCACTGACCGGCTCGCTGAAGCCGCCGAACTGCTCGGACTGACCGACAGCGACATCGTCGTCAATGTTCAGGGTGATGAGCCCATGGTGCCGCCGCCCCTGGTTGCTGTGGTCGCCCGTACGCTCGCGGCCAATCCTGCCTGTGCGATGGCCACAGCCGCGCACCCGATCCATTCGGACGCCGAGTTTCGCAATCCCAATGTCGTCAAACTCGTGACCGACTCAACGGGCCGCGCCCTCACCTTTTCCCGGGCACCGATTCCGTTCGAACGTGATGCAGCCGTCGTCGGCCTGCCCGCAGATTCGATTTCTCCAGTGCTTGCCGGCCTCGGCCTGCCGCTCCGACACATTGGGCTATACGCCTATCGCGCAAGCTTTCTCAGGCAATTCCCGACGCTGGCGCCCGCACCGCTTGAAAAAATCGAATCGCTCGAACAGATGCGGGCGCTGTGGCATGGCTTCGAGATTGCCGTGCATGTCACCGACCTTGCACCGCCAGCCGGGGTCGATACGCCCGCCGATCTCGAGCGCATTCGAAGTCTGTGGGCAAACACCTTAAATTGACCGGTCCTCGTCTTTGACGGTACGCTCTCATCAACCCTCTTTCGGGAAATCCCTATGCGTCTGATCCTCCTGGGCGCCCCTGGCGCCGGTAAAGGCACGCAGGCTGCGTTCATCACCCGCCGCTTTGGTATTCCGCAAATTTCCACTGGCGACATGTTGCGCGCAGCGGTCAAGGCCGGTACGCCGCTTGGCTTGGCGGCCAAAAAAGTGATGGATTCCGGCGGGCTGGTGTCTGACGACATCATCATCGGTCTGGTGCGCGACCGGCTCGCGCAGCCTGACTGCGCGGCAGGCTATCTGTTCGATGGCTTTCCCAGAACCATCCCGCAGGCCGAGGCCATGAAGGAAGCCGGCGTCGGCATTGATTTCGTCCTCGAGATCGATGTTCCGGATTCCGAGATCATTGAGCGCATGAGTGGCCGTCGGGTACACCTGGCAAGCGGCCGCACCTATCACGTCCGGTTCAATCCGCCCAAGGTCGCCGGCAAAGACGACGACACTGGCGAAGATCTGGTGCAGCGCGACGATGACCGCGAGGAAACCGTTCGTAAACGCCTGTCGGTCTATCACGACCAAACCCGTCAGCTGGTTGACTACTACGGCAACTGGGCCGCCGCCCAGCAACCCGGGGCCCCGCGCTATCGGCGAATTTCCGGTCTGGGAAGCGTGGACGCGATCACCTCGCGAGCACTCGAGGCACTGGCTGGCTGACGCGGCCGGCACACCGCCTTCCTGCGCTCCCGAAGCGGCCTGCGCGCGCTTCGCGAGATGCCTGCAGTCATGACGGGTCGTGACCAACGGTCATGCCCGTGTAAAATCCGGCCGCTTTATCAAACTAAACCATAGGTAACAACGGAGGAAGGATCATGACTGCAACCACTGCGGGCGTCTGGCTCGCGCTGGCCTGCGGCATCATCGCGGTGCTGTATGGCATCGTGTCGAGCCGCTGGATTGTCGGGCTCGATGCCGGCAATGCCCGGATGCAGGAAATCGCTGCGGCGATTCAGCAGGGCGCGAAGGCCTATTTGAACCGCCAGTACCGCACCATCGGACTGGTCGGCGTGATCCTCTTCATCATCATCGCGGTGATACCCGGTCTGGGCATGTCGACCGCGGTGGGGTTTGCCATCGGCGCCGTGCTGTCGGGCGCCGCGGGCTACATCGGCATGAACGTGTCGGTTCGGGCCAATGTGCGCACCGCGCAGGCGGCCACCGTGGGTCTCAACGAGGCGCTGGCCGTCGCGTTCCGCGGCGGTGCGATCACCGGCATGCTGGTGGTTGGCCTGGGTCTGCTGGGCGTGGCGGGTTACTACGCGTTTCTGGTCGGATCCGCAGGCAAGATCACCGATCTGCATCATGTGCTCAAGCCGCTGATCGGCCTTGCCTTCGGCTCATCGCTGATTTCAATCTTCGCGCGTCTGGGCGGCGGCATCTTCACCAAGGGCGCAGACGTTGGCGCCGATCTGGTGGGTAAGGTGGAAGCCGGCATCCCCGAGGACGATCCCCGCAACCCCGCGGTCATCGCTGACAACGTGGGCGACAACGTGGGCGACTGCGCGGGCATGGCTGCTGACCTGTTCGAAACCTATGCCGTGACGTTGATTGCCACGATGCTGCTCGGCTCACTGATGGTGACCGGCGCAGAAATGCAGGCAGTGGTCTACCCGATGGCGCTTGGCGGTCTGTCGATCATCGCCTCGATCATCGGCTGCATCTTCGTCAAGGCCAAGCCGGGCGACACCAACATCATGGGTGCGCTTTACAAGGGCCTCATCGTTGCCGGCGTGATCGCGACCATCGCGTCGTATCCGATTACCCAGTGGATGTTCGCGGGCGCAACACTGCCCAAGGGCCTGACGGTCATGAACCTGTGGCTGTGCGTGGTCGTGGGCATGGTGCTGACCGGCCTGATCGTCTGGGTCACCGAGTACTACACCGGCACGCAGTACGGACCCGTGCGCTATGTGGCGCAGGCCTCAACCACCGGCCATGCCACCAACATCATCGCGGGCATCGCGGTATCGATGAAATCCACCGCCTGGCCGGTGCTGATGGTGTGCGCGGCCATCCTGGCCTCGTTCTGGCTCGCTGGCCTGTACGGCATCGCAATCGCGGCAACCGCCATGCTGTCGATGGCCGGTATCGTGGTGGCGCTTGACGCCTACGGCCCGATCACCGACAACGCGGGCGGCATTGCCGAAATGGCCGATCTGCCCGAATCAGTGCGCAACATCACTGATCCGCTTGATGCGGTGGGCAACACCACCAAGGCGGTCACCAAGGGCTATGCGATCGGCTCGGCCGGTCTCGCAGCGCTGGTGCTGTTTGCCGACTACACGCACGCACTCGAGTCGGCAAAGATCCAGGTGAAGTTCGATCTGTCGGACCACATGGTCATCATCGGCCTGTTCATCGGCGGCCTGATCCCCTTCCTGTTCGGCGCCATGGCCATGGAGGCCGTTGGTCGCTCGGCTGGTGCGGTGGTCGAGGAGGTCCGTCGCCAGTTCCGCGAGATCAAGGGCATCATGGAAGGCACGGCCAAGCCCGATTACTCGCGCGCGGTCGATCTGCTCACGACGTCGGCGATCAAGGAAATGATCATCCCGTCGCTGCTGCCGGTGATCGTGCCCGTGGTCGTGGGTCTGGTGCTGGGTCCGAAGGCGCTGGGCGGCATGCTGATGGGAACCATCATCACCGGCCTGTTCGTTGCCATCTCGATGTGTACCGGCGGCGGTGCCTGGGATAACGCCAAAAAGTACATCGAAGAAGGCCATCACGGCGGCAAGGGCTCGGATGCTCACAAGGCCGCTGTCACGGGCGATACCGTTGGTGACCCCTACAAGGACACTGCGGGTCCGGCAGTCAATCCGCTCATCAAGATCATCAACATCGTGGCGCTGCTGATCGTGCCGCTGCTGTAAATCGGATGACTTGATCGAAAACGGGCGGCCTTCCGGGCCGCCCTTTTCATTTGGGCGCGTCGCACTGACCAGGATTCAGGCGTCGACTGCACAATCGGCTTAGTGCGGTCACCATTTTTCAGGGAGCAAACCATGAACACTCAGGGCAAGGTTGTCATCGTCACCGGCGGCGCATCAGGGTTGGGGGGTGCAACAGCGAAAATGATCGCGGCGGGCGGTGGCAAGGTGCTGATCGCCGACGTCAATGCTGAGCTCGGCAACCGGTTCGCCGCCGAGCTTGGCTCGGGCGCGCAGTTCGTGCGCTGTGACGTCACCTCGGACGCCGATGCGAAGGCCACCGTGAGCGCCGCCTGTGCAATGGGTACGCTGGTGGGGCTGGTGAATTGCGCGGGCGTGGGCTCCCCCGGCAAAACCGTTGGCAAAGACGGCCCGCTGCCACTCGAGGCCTTCAGCCGAGTCATCCAGATCAACCTGATCGGCACCTTCAACATGATCCGGATTGCCGCCGCTGCCATGATGAGCAACGCCCCTAACGAAGAAGGCGAGCGCGGTGTCATCGTCAACACTGCATCGGTCGCGGCCTTCGACGGCCAGATCGGGCAGTCGGCCTATGCCGCTTCCAAGGGCGGCGTGGTGGGCATGACCTTACCCATCGCCCGGGAGCTTGCTCGGGACGGTATCCGCGTGGTCACGATCGCGCCAGGCCTGTTCCTGACGCCCCTGCTGCAGTCGATTCCGCCCGCGGCTCAGGAGTCGCTTGGCAAGCAGGTGCCCTTCCCACCGCGCCTCGGACGCCCCGACGAATACGCGCAGATGGTCGGCCATGTGTTCGCCAACGTGATGCTCAACGGCGAAACCATCCGGCTCGACGGCGCGATCCGGATGGCCCCGCGCTAAACGCGATCGATGCCTCAGCCCGCCTGGCTGGACAGGCGCGCCTCGAACCAGTGAGCCAGCGCGAGAAGGCTGGCATCGGCATCGCGGCGCGCCACCAGTTGCAGGCTGGTGGGCAGACCCTCAACGAGTCCGGTGGGCAGCACCAGCGCGGGGAGCCCCGCAAATGAGAACGGAGCGGTCTGCCCCAGCACCGCATCCCTGACCGACATGGTGCCGCCCTCGGTCGAAACCTCAGTCTGGCCGCGCTTCGGGGGCAGGACCGCGTTGCCCGGCATGATCAGCGCGTCGCAATCAGTCAACACGGCCTCCAGCTGAGCAGTCAGCGACTCGCGAACCTTCAGGCTGGCGATGTAATCGGAGGCCGATACCGATAACCCTGCACGCAGGGGCGGCGCCACCATGTCGGAGAAACCCTCGCCCCCATCAGCGAGCGCGCGCCGATGAACCCAGGCAGCCTCGGCGCGAACCAGCGGCGTGTAGGCGTCCCAGCCCCGGGGAATCAACGGGGCATCGATTTCCATCACGGTGACGCCGTCGCGGCGCAGCGACGCCACGAGACGTTCGAAGACTTCCCGCACGCCGGGCTGCAGGCGACCACGCAGCCAGCCCGCAGGAATGGCGAGCCTGGGGGCCCGCGGAACCGCACCGTGTCGGGTCGAGCGGCCCGACATCACCTCAAAGAGCAGCGCGCAATCGGCGACGCTGCGCGCGAGCGGCCCCGCGTGATCGCAGGTCCACGACAGGTTGAGTCCACCATCCAGCGGAATCGCGCCATAGCTTGGCTTGAAGCCGACGACCCCGCAAAACGAGGCCGGAATGCGGATTGAGCCCCCGGTATCGCTGCCGACTGCGCCAAGCCCGATACCGCTTGCCACCGCCACTGCCGCCCCGCTGGACGATCCGCCCGCCTGGCGCTCAGGATCGAAGGGGTTGCACACATCCCCCGTCCAGCGGTTCTCGCCGGTGGCCCCCAACGCCACCTCGTGCAGGTTGGTTTTGGCGAAAATCAGCGCGCCTGCCTCTCTGAGCCGTGTGGCGAGGCTGGACTCTGCGGTGCCCAACTCGTGCAGCGGCGCGCGGGTGCCGCCACGGGTCGGCATGCCAGCCACGTTGAACAGATCCTTGACGGTCAGGGGAATGCCGTGCAGTGGTCCAGCCGGTGCGCCACTCGCACGCAAGGCGTCCAACGCATCGGCGGCACGCGCCGCCTGCTCCCAGTCCACCCAGGCGAGCGCATTGAGGCTGGCCGCGGCACCTGCCGCGTCGCGGCTCGCCTCGAGCAAAGCTCGGGCAGTCGTACGGCCTTCGCAGAGGGCATTGAGGGCGTCGCTGATCGTATTCATTGAGAGGCAGCTCCAGGCTTGAATTCGCGATGCGCACGCTATCATGGACCGATGGCCACGCGCTCGCATCCGTGGGGGTTTCGTCTGCCGGTTGCGCTGCACCGGTGGATTGCCGCGTGGGCGCTCGCAAGCGTATCCGGGCTGCAGGCGCAGCCTGCGGTCCACACCGCATCAACCACTACGGCGGCGACTGCCGCCGCCCCGGATTCGTCCATCGGCTCGGCGCAGCCCGAGGCCGCCAGCGGGCGAACCCCAAAAACGGTGGTGCGGGCACGCGAATTTCTGGCGGTCACCGCGCACCCGCTCGCAAGCGAGGCAGCCTTCACGATGCTGGAAGCCGGTGGCCATGCCATTGACGCCGCGATTGCTGCGCAGGCGGTGCTTGCACTGGTGGAACCACAATCATCCGGCCTGGGCGGTGGCGGCTTTCTGCTGCATTTCGATCCTGCCACGGCACAGGTCCAGGCTTATGACGGTCGGGAAACGGCTCCCCAGAGCGCGAGCGGCAATCGGTTTCTCGATGCTACGGGCCGGCCGTTGGGCTTCGCGGCGGCGGTGATAGGCGGCCGCTCGGTCGGCGTACCGGGCCTGATCCGAATGCTCGAACTCGCGCATCGGGACCAGGGTCGGCTGCCCTGGGCCAGCCTGTTCGAACCTGCCATCCGGCTGGCGAAAGACGGATTCGACCTGACGCCGCGCCTGCATGCGCTGCTCTCACGCGAACGCTGGCTTCGCGACGATCCGGAGGCCGCTGCGCTGTACTACGACGCAGGCGGTCGCCCTTACCCCGTCGGCCACCGGCTGCGCAATCCGGCCCTCGCCGACACGCTGACCGCGATCGCGCGCGATGGCGCCGATGCGCTGCACCACGGACCCATCGCACGGGATCTGGTTGAGCGGGTGCGCAACCACGCCACGCGCCCCGGCGATCTCACCGAGAACGACCTTCGTCACTACCAGGCGCTGCGGCGCACGCCGCTCTGCACCGGCTATCGCGAGTGGCTGCTTTGCGGCATGCCACCCCCGTCAGCCGGCGGGATCGCGGTTGCCCAGATTCTCACGCTTAACGATCTGGCGAAGCGTTCGGCGGCTGATCGCGCACCCGGCGGGGTAACCGGCACCGGCAATCCATTTGAGGATCCGTCCCGGGTACATCGCTTCACGGAATCGGCACGGCTTGCGTTTGCGGACCGTGATCGATGGGTTGCTGATCCAGCCTACGCGAGCGTACCGGTCGCCGCACTGCTCGATTCGCGGTATCTGCGCGCCCGGGCCGCGCTGATTGGTCCGGTGTCACTCGATCTGGCGCCACCGGGCGACCCCGAGCGGTTTCTCGCCCAGACCGAGCCGCGCGCGGCCATTGAAACCGAGGTCGAATCGACCACCCATTTATCGGTCATCGACGGGCAGGGGCGAACCGTGGCGCTGACCTCGTCGATCGAGCATGCATTTGGCGCGCGCCTGATGGTGCGAGGCTTTCTGCTCAACAATCAGCTGACCGATTTTTCGTTCGTGCCGCACACCAGCAACGGGCCAGTGGCGAACCGTCTCGAGGGCGGCAAGCGACCACGCAGCTCGATGGCACCCACGCTGGTATTCAACCGCAACGCCACGGCACCAACCCCTCAGCCTGTGCCTGGCCCCGCAGCGGAGGCAACCGCGGCAACACGGACAACACTCGAGGCCACCGGGTCGGCGCCTGTGACGGTTGGCGGACACTCGCTCAGGCTTGCGATCGGGTCGCCCGGAGGGCCCGCCATCATCAACCATGTCGCCCGCACGCTCGTGGCCGTGCTCGATGAGGGTGTTGCGCTACAACAGGCCATCGATGCGCCCAATCTTGGCAGCCGCAATGGTCCCACCGAACTCGAGGCCGATACCGCTGCCGTGGCGCTGGCCGGGCCGCTGGCAGCACGAGCCCATCGCATCATGATCACGCCAATGACCAGCGGGATTCACGGCATCATGCGGACTTGCACAACTCTGGGCGACTCTTGCATCCTGGAGAGTGGCACGGATCCGCGCCGCGAAGGCCTTGCGCGCGGGCGGTAGCGCAGCGACGGAGACAACACGCAATGGAACGACGCAAGCTTAGCGGCGGACGGCTGGTCGGCGCAGCCTATGACGCCATGGACCGCCGGCTGGAAATCGAATTCTCGGGAGGCGAGGTCAAGGCCTTCAAAGACGTGCCCGCCGAAGTCTGGCGGCGGTTGGTGGCAGCGCCCAACCCCGCGGTGTTTTATGCCGACCGAATCGAGGAAGAGTATGTGACCGAGCGCGGCCGGGTCGTTCGGGCGGCCGACGCCCGCGCCCGGCTGGACTCGCTGTTCGGAAAGCCCGACCGGAACAGCTGATCCGCCCCCTTCAGACTGGCTTTAGCCCGACGCCACCCCGTGCAGGCAACCCCGCGCGCGCGCGCCAGTCACGCTCGGCATCCGCTCTGGATTCTGTGCCAGGTGGTGGACAATCTCGGTGATGCTGGCGTCTGTTGGCGGCTTGCCAGACAACTGGCCAACTGGCATCCCTTCGAGCCAACGCTCATTATCGATCAGCCGGAAACGCTTGTCGCCATCGAGCCAAGGCTAAGACAGTGGGTGCCCTCAGGCTCACAGGCCGACCCTGGATCAACGCCTCGCATCGACGGTGTCCGGATCGTTCCTCGGACCCACATCGAGCGGGTACCGCATTCACCCCTCCCGTCGGTCATTGTCAGCGCATTCGGCTGCGAGCCACCCGCCTGGCTGCGGGCGCACCTTGCCGGCGGCCCGCGCATTCCGCTCTGGATTCAGCTGGAGTATCTGAGCGCGGAAAACTGGGTCGAGGACTGCCACAGACTGATTTCGGTCAAGCCTGTCGACGCAGCCCGCGAGCACTTTCTCTATCCGGGATTCACCGAACGCACTGTGGGACTCTCGCGCGAACCCGATCTGTTTGAGCGCCGCGATGCATTCAGAGCCACAGGCGGACCCGCGGCACTGCTGGGCGAACTGGGCGCCACCCCCAAGCCCGGCCAGCGGGTATTCAGCCTGTTCTGTTACCCGGGCGCGCCGCTCGACGCCTGGTTGCGGGCGCTCGCAACCGGCACCGCGTCAACCCTGGTCTGCGTGGCTGGCGGGCGGGCGCCGCGCGCGCTCAGCGCAGCCTTAGGCCACCCACTTGGGGTAGGCGAGCGCGCGCGGCTGGGTCAGGCCGAGTTCGTCCGGATCCCGATGCTGAGTCAGGATCGCTATGACCAGCTGCTCTGGAGCTGCGCGTTCAATGCGGTGCGAGGCGAGGATTCCTGGCTGAGGGCACACTGGGCTGCCGTGCCATTTGTGTGGCAGGCGTATCCACAGCCCGACGGCGCGCATCTGCGAAAACTTGATGCGTTTCTCGCCAAAATGGCGGCTGTGAGCCCGCCGGGTGCTGCGGCCCCGGCACTGATCGAAGGGCTGATGCAGGCCTGGAACGGGTCTGAGTCTGACGCAATCGGTGCTGCCTGGAGGGATTTCGACGCCGATCTCGCCAGCCAGAACCGGGTTGGCCAGCACACCCGTGCCTGGGTGGACCACCTGTCGCGCCACACCCCACTCGCCGAACAACTGACTCGATATTGTCTTGATCGGCTAGAATGATGGGTTTTATTTTGCAGGCGCAATGCCGCACACCGATCGGAAATCATTTATGAAAATCGCTCAGGAACTTCGCACCGGCAACGTGATCATGATTGGCAAAGAGCCAATGGTCGTTCAGAAGGCCGAGTACAACAAATCGGGCCGCAATGCTGCGGTCGTCAAGATGAAAATGAAAAACCTCCTGAACGGTTCAGCCATGGAAACCGTTTTCAAGGCGGACGAAAAATTCGATGTGCTGGTGCTTGACCGCAAGGAAGTCACCTATTCCTATTTCGCCGACCCCATGTACGTGTTCATGGACGGCGAGTTCAACCAGTTTGAAGTGGAAGCCGAGTCAATGGGCGATGCGGTTCAGTACCTTGATGACGGACTGGCCTGCGAAGTGGTGTTCTATGACGGGCGCGCGATCTCGGTTGAAATGCCCAACAGCGTCGTACGCGAGGTGGAGTACACCGAGCCCGCAGTCAAGGGCGACACCTCGGGCAAGGTCATGAAGCCCGCCCGAATCAAGCCCACCGGTCTTGAGGTGTCGGTGCCTGCCTTCGTCGAAATCGGCGATCGCATCGAAATCGACACGCGCACCGGTGAATACAAGAGCCGCGTAAAAGCCTGACCGCCCACTCCCGCCAACGCTTCCAGGAGCCCCGCGATGGCTGCGACCTCTCCCCTGATGAATACCTACGCGCAGCAACCGATCGTGTTCACGCACGGTGACGGCGCGTGGCTGTTTGACAGCCAGGGGCGACGCTATCTCGACTGCCTGTCAGGCATCGCGGTGAACACGCTGGGGCACAACCACCCAACGCTGGTGGCGGCGCTGCGCGAGCAGATCAGCAAGGTCATTCACGTGTCCAACCTGTTCACGCATCCCTTGCGTGACCAGCTGGCCAGGCTGCTGCTTGAGCGTAGCGGCATGACCAACGTTTTCTTCTGCAATTCAGGGCTCGAGGCCAACGAAGCCGCCATCAAGATCGCACGTAAGTACGGTCATGACCGCGGCGTCGCGCTTCCCGAAATCGTTGTCTACGAAAAGTCCTTCCACGGGCGTTCGCTTGCCACGCTTTCGGCGACCGGTAACGAAAAAGTGCAGAAGGGATTCGAGCCGCTGGTCGAGGGGTTCGTGCGCGTGTCTCTGAACGACGCCGAGGAAATCCGGCGGGTCGCCGCCAACCGGCCGAATGTGGTGGCCGTATTCGTTGAGGCCATCCAGGGCGAGGGCGGCATCCAGCCCGCACGCGCCGAATACTTACGCGAGCTTCGCAGGCTGTGCGACGAGAAACAGTGGCTTCTGATGATCGATGAAGTGCAGTGCGGCATGGGCCGTACTGGCAAGTGGTTCGCGCATCAGTGGGCGGGCGTTCTTCCCGATGTGATGCCACTCGCCAAGGGCTTGGGCTCGGGTGTGCCAATCGGTGCAGTCGTTGCGCATGGCGTTGCCGCAGAGGTGTTTCAGCCTGGCAATCACGGCACCACCTTCGGTGGCAATCCGCTCGCAATGCGGGCAGGCATTGCCACCATCGAAGCGATGGAAGCCGAGCATCTGCTCGGTAACGCGGCGCAGGTGGGTGGATTCATCATCGACCAGATTCGGTCCCACTTCGCGGGCAACCCCGGCGTGGTGGAAGTTCGCGGGCAGGGCCTCATGATAGGCATCGAGCTTGATCGCAGTTGCGGCGATCTAGTGACGCTGGCGCTCGAGGCGGGTCTCGTGCTCAATGTCACCGCCGACCGTGTGGTGCGCCTGCTGCCTCCGCTCATCCTGTCGCGCGAGCAGGCGCAGCTGCTGCTTGATCGCCTGATTCCGCTGATCGAGGCGCGGCTCGGTCGGCCCTGACGGCCTCTGCGCCAGTTGCCGTTACCCACGCATCAACCTGCTGCCATGAGCCCCCGGCATTTTCTGCAGTTTCGTGATCTGAGCCGCGACGAGATTCGCTACCTGTTCGAGCGTACGCGGCTGATCAAGGAGCGCTTCAAGCGCTACGAAACCTATCATCCGCTTGCCGACCGCACGCTGGTGATGATCTTCGAGAAAGCCAGCACCCGCACCCGTTTGTCGTTCGAGGCGGGCATGCAACAGCTCGGGGGCTCGGCCATTTACCTGAACACGCGCGACTCACAACTGGGTCGCGGAGAGCCGGTGGAGGATGCCGCGCAGGTGATTTCACGCATGTGCGATCTGGTCATGATCCGCACATTCGAGCAGGAGATCATCGAGCGCTTCGCCCGTCACTCGCGCGTACCGGTGGTCAACGGCCTTACCAACGAATACCACCCGTGTCAGATTCTCGCTGACATCTTCACCTACATTGAGCATCGCGGCTCCATTGAAGGGCGCACTGTTGCCTGGATTGGCGACTCGAACAATGTCTGCAATACCTGGCTGCAGGCGGCCGAAGTGCTCGGCTTCAATGTGCATGTATCAACGCCTCCTGGCTATGAGGTTGAGCCGGAACGCGCAGGCTTGTTCGGTACCGACCACTTCGAAGAGTTTTCCGATCCGCTTGAAGCGTGCCGGGGCGCCGATCTGGTCACCACCGATGTCTGGACCAGCATGGGCTTTGAGCAGGAAAACGATATGCGGCGAAAAGCCTTCGCCGACTGGTGCGTGGATGCCGAGATGATGGCCGTGGCCAGTACCGATGCATGCTTCATGCATTGCCTGCCCGCGCACCGTGGCGAAGAGGTCACCGCTGAGGTGATCGATGGTCCGCAATCGGTTGTCTGGGATGAAGCCGAAAACCGGCTCCACACTCAAAAAGCGCTGATGGAATTTCTGCTGCTGGGCCGCCTGTAACCCAGGCTCGTGGCTAGCGCGGCGACAGGCGCGATTCGAGCGGATAACGCGGATCGTTGAATCCCGGTGTGGAGGGGTGGCCCGGCTTGACCAGTGAGTCCACCGCTGCCTCATCCTCCAGACTCCAGGACAGATCGAGCGCTTCGAAATACTGGAGCCATTGGGCGAGCGTGCGGGGGCCGGCAATCACGGAACTGACTGCCCGGTGCGCGAGCACCCAGGCCACCGAATAGCCCAGCAACGACGCGCCGCGAGCCGCCGCGCGGGCCTTCAGCTGCTCGGCGACCGCAAGCGACTCTTCACGCCACTCGGTTTCGAGAACCCGCTTTTCGCCGCGGCCCACCCGCGAGTCGGGCGCCGGCGCCGCACCGGGCGCATATTTTCCGGTGAGCACGCCGCGTGCGATCGGGCTGTAGGGCACCACTCCAAGACCGTAGTGGCGGCAGGCGGGCAGCACTTCAACCTCTGGCTGACGGTTGAGCAGGTTGTAGTAAGGCTGGCAGACCGCAGGCGCAGGCATGCCCATCTGACCGCTCAGGCGCACCGCTTCGGCGATTCGCCAGCCCCGAAAATTCGACAGCCCCCAATACCGGATCTTTCCCGCACGAATGAGGTCGTCGAAGGCTCGCAGCGGCTCCTCGAGCGAATCGTCTTCATAGTCGCGATGCATGTAGCAGATGTCAAGATAGTCGGTTCCCAAACGTTTGAGGCTGGCCTCCACCGCCTGCACTACCCATTTGCGCGACAGGCGGCTTTCATTGGGCCGGTTCGACATTGGGTTGCCCACCTTCGAGGCCAGCACCCAATGATCGCGATCAGCGGCCAGCAGCGGACCCAGCATCTGCTCGCAGGCGCCCCGGCTGTAGCCATCTGCGGTATCGATGAAATTCACGTCGCGATCGCGCGCTGCATCCACGATGGCTGCGGCCTCGCGCGCATCGGTCTGGTCGGCAAACATCATCGTGCCCAGACACAGGGCCGAGACGCGCAGATTGGTCGTGCCGAGCTTGCGAATTTCCATGGTGTTCAACGCCTCAGTCAATCGTCGAGATGGGGATATCCTGCCAGCCTGCCACCGTCAATCACGATCGTCTGACCGGTCATGAAACCCGATGCGGGGCTTGCCAGGAACACCGCGGCACCCGCGATTTCATCGGGCTCGCCGATGCGGCCAAGCGGCGAATGTTTGACGGTGCGCGCCAGAATCGCCGGGTCTTCCCACAGCGCACGCGCAAAGTCGGTGCGAACCAGGCCAGGCGCAATACAGTTGGCACGGATGCCCTGCCGGCCCCACTCGATCGCGATGTTGCGCGCGATCTGCATCTCGGCAGCCTTCGAGATGTTGTATGCGCCGATCTTGTTGGATCCCTGGAAACCGCCCACTGACGAGATGATGATCACCGAGCCACCACCGCGTTCGGCCATGCCAGGCAGCGCCATGTTGGTGAGCCAGAAGGTGCTGCGCACATTGGCGGCCATCACGCGGTCAAAGGCCTCGTCGGACATGCCCGCCGCCGGACCGAAATAAGGATTGACGGCGGCGTTGCAGACCAGCACGTCAATACCGCCCCATTCGGCTTCTGTGCTGCTCACCAGCGCCTGCAAATCCTCTTTGCGACCTATGTGGCAGACGCGCGCGACGGCCTCGCCACCGCGCGCGCGAATTGCATCGACCACCTGCTGGCAGGCCTCGAGCTTGCGGCTTGACACCGCGACCCGCGCGCCATGTTCGGCCAGTCGTTCTGCGATCGCGCGGCCGATTCCACGGCTCGCGCCCGTGACGACGGCCACCTTGCCGTCCAGACGAAAAAGTTGCATCGACAATCCTGTCATGAATCAGACCCGGGCCCTGAGACCCGCACGGCGGCGAAAGCTTACGCGTAAATCGGCCGACGTCGGGTTTCATCAATCGCAGATTTGCACTATCTTGCCGCCGATTGATCGCATGCGGAGAGCAGGTTGGATTCCGAATCAAATACGCTCAGGACCCAGGTCGCCATCGCAGGCGGTGGCCCCGCGGGCATGGTGCTTGCCATCGAGTTGGGCCGCCGGGGCGTGCCCTGCGTGCTGATCGATGAAGACGAACGACCGCCACGCTTTCCAAAAGCCAATGCCACCACCGCGCGCTCAATGGAACATTTCCGCCGGCTGGGCTTTGCTGACCGGATCCGCGCCCAGGGACTGCCGCCCGATTTCCCGCAGGACATCGCGTATTTCACCCGTTATGCGCGCCATGAGCTGGCGCGTCTTCCAGGACTGACGCGGGAAGAAGCGCGTTCACGGCGCGCATCGCATGATGACCGCTGGCCGACCCCTGAGCCACTGCACCGCGGCCAGCAGATGCTGATCGAGCCCGTGCTGCTCGAGCAGGTGCGGCGCTATCCATCGGTAAGCCTGCAACTGGGGACGGGTGTGGTGTCGGTTGAACGACTCGATGCGGGAGGTCGGCTCCATTGCGAATCCGCCGCGACGGGCCGACCCCTTCGAATCGAAGCCGACTACGTGGTGGGCTGCGATGGCCCGAGAAGCCGGGTGCGCGAGGCGCTGGGCATCCGCTATGAGGGGCTGCGTGAAGACGACCGCGACTTCATGGGCGGCCGGATGCTCACCGTGTATTTCCGCGCACCAGGCTTTTACGAAGCCACGGGCAAGCAACGCGCCTGGCAGTACTGGGCGGTGAATCGCGAGTGCCGGGGGCTCACCATCTCGATTGATGGCAGCGGCCAGATCGCCTGCGCGCTACAACTGCCCGCAGGGGTCGCACCGACCCGCGAATTCGCTGAGCGGGGCCTGGTTGCCACCATGGGCGCGCCGTTTGATTTCGAGATCATCGGCATGTCCGAATGGACTGCGGGCTACATGCTGGTGGCTGAGCGCTTCGCGGACGATTCGCCTGAGCCGCGACTGCTGCTCGCGGGCGACGCCGCCCACCTGTTCACGCCCACCGGCGGCCAGGGCTACAACACCGCCGTCGACGACGCGGTGAACCTGGGCTGGAAACTGGCTGCGGTCTGCCAGGGTTGGGCCAGGCCGTCGCTGCTCGCCAGCTACCAGGCGGAACGGCAACCGATCGCGCGCCGCAATACCCGGTTTTCCTACGCGATGGCCGAGAGCATTGGCCGGCTGCCCTTACCTGACCATCTCGAGCACGACAGCGACGCAGGCCATGTGGCGCGCGCGGTGCTGGGCGAGCGTCTTGCCGAACACGCGCGGCGCGAGTTCGATATCCCGGGCATTCACCTGGGCGTGTTTTATGCCGGCTCACCGCTCATCGGCCTGGACGCCGCGCTGGCGCCAACCGACGATTGGACCCACTACCGACCGCATGCAACGCCTGGCGCACGGGCCCCGCACCTCTGGGTCGACGAGCATCGGGCAATCTTCGACTGTTTCGGCCGCGATTTCACGCTGCTTTGCCTGGACGGCGCCGATCACGCCAACGCTCAAAGAATCGCTGAGCAGGCACAGCGGGCGGGTCTGCCGCTCGAAACCGTCAGCATCGCGGGCAGCACGGCGCGTGAGTTGTACGGCGCGGGCCATATCCTGATTCGCCCTGACCATCATGTCGGCTGGCGAGGCGATCGGCTGACACCTGACTTCGATCAGGTTCTGTCGCGGGCGCGAGGAGGCTGACAGAGGAGGCTGATAGAGGGACCCGCACCCGGCAATCGACGATCGGCCTGAACCGGCCTATCATCGAGCCCGTTGAACGTAACCAGCGCTGCCAGCTGTCCCAGTCGAGCCTACATCGGTCGGCAGCCCGCAGTTTCCTGGATCCACACAGCACTGCATCGGAGGAATGTCATGCCCGTCGTGAAGGTCACCGACCTCGCTTACTGCCGTCTGCAATCGCCCAACCTCGACCAATCGCAGGAATTCCTGACCCGGTTCGGCATGGAGGTCTCGGCGCGTACCAAGGATCGCCTGTTCATGCGTGGCACGGATCCTCAGGCCCGCATTCACGTGACGCATCTGGGCAGTGACGCGCGCTGCATTGGCCTGGCGTTTCATGTCGAGAGCGAGGACGACCTCAAGGCAGCCAGCAAGGTGTCGGGTGCATCGGGCATTGAAAACGTTGATGAGCCGGGCGGCGGTAAGCGGGTACGGTTCAAGGACCCGATGGGATATGAGGTAGAGCTGATCACCGGCATGCAGCCGGTCGAAAAGCTTCCCACCCGCCGCCATGTTCTTAACTGGGGCGACGAAAAACTGCGCCGTGCGGGCGAGCTGATGCGGCTTGACCGCGGTCCCTCGCAGGTCAAGCGCGTGGCGCACGCGGTGTACATGACGCCCAACGCCATGGAAAAAGTGCGCTGGTACCGCGAGCACCTCGGATTGGTCTGCTCCGACGATGTCTATGCCGGATCACCCGACAACATCATCGCCTCATTCAACCGCTGCGACCGGGGCGAAACCTTTGTCGATCATCATGTTTTCCTGTGCATTGAGGGCCCCAAAACCGGGCTCAATCACATTTCGTTCGAGGTTCAGAATTTTGATGATGTGATGCTGGGGCATGAGCATCTGAAGGGTGCCAACCAATACAAGCATGTGTGGGGAATCGGTCGCCATGTGCTGGGCAGTCAGATCTTCGATTACTGGCAGGACCCCTGGGGACGGGTGCATGAGCACTGGGCCGATACCGACATGCTGAACAACAGCTCCAAGCCCAATCTGCTGTCAGCCGAAGAAGGACTCAGCTCGCAGTGGGGCGATGGCGCACCCGCCGAATTCATCGCCCACGCAACGCCCTGAAGATCAGACCTCGTTTTGATTCCCTGCATGACGCGCGCCATGCAAGGCGCGCGCGTCGTAGTCGCAATGCGTGAGCCGTACCGATGAGTCTGCTTACCCTACAGGGCGGACGGCTCGCGTTCGGCCATGTCGCGCTGCTTGACGACGCTGCGCTGTCGATCGACGCTGGCGAGCGGATCGCACTGATCGGTCGCAACGGCACCGGGAAATCGTCGCTATTGAAGGCGCTTGCCGGTCAGATCGCGCTCGACGACGGTCGGATCGTGCGGCGCAACGGCTGCACCCTCGCCCATGTTGCGCAGGAACCGGTGTTTGATGCCGCGCAGTCCGTTCATCAGGCGGTCGCCGCAGCGCTGCCTGACCATGCGGAACTGATCGACCGACATCAGCGGATTGCCTCGGCGCTTGCGGGCGAGGCCCTGTCGATCACCGACCAGGAGTCGCTCACCGCCGCGCTCGCAGCCGTGCAGACCGAGCTCGAAACCACTGGCGCATGGACGGTCACGCATCGTATCGACAGCATCCTGTCCAAGCTTGGGCTCGCCCCCGATGCGATCATCGGCAACCTGTCGGGCGGCACGCGCAAGCGCGTCGCACTGGGGCGCGCCCTGGTCGCCGAGCCTGATCTGCTGCTGCTCGATGAGCCCACCAATCACCTGGACATCGAGTCGATCAGCTGGCTGGAGGATCTGCTCGCGGCCAGACGCGAGGCCACCCTGCTGATCACGCATGATCGCCGGCTGATGGATCGCGTGGCCACCCGCATCATCGAGCTCGACCGCGGCGTGCTGCGCTCCTATCCGGGAAGCTTCGCCGCCTACCAGCGGCGCAAGGCCGATGAACTCGCGCAGGAAGCGGTCGTCAATGCAAAGTTTGATCGATTGCTTGCCCAGGAAGAGGTCTGGATCCGGCAGGGGGTTGAGGCCCGACGTACCCGCAATGAGGGACGCGTGCGTCGGCTTGAATCGCTGCGGCGTGCCCGCGAGCAGCGGCGCGAGCGCGTCGGGCGCGCGCGGATCGAAATCGACTCGGGAGAACGCTCGGGCAAACTGGTGGCCGAATTGACGGGTGTCGGAAAAGCCTGGGGCAACCGTTGGGTCGTACGAGAACTGGACTGCGTGGTAAGCCGAGGCGACCGCGTGGGCCTGATCGGACCCAATGGCGCGGGCAAGACCACCCTGATCAAACTGATCCTGGGAGAGCTCGCTGCCGACGAAGGTCAGGTCAGGCGCGGCACCCAGCTTGAGGTGGCCTATTTCGACCAGATGCGCGAGCAGCTCGATGAGGATGCCAGCCTTATCGATACCATCAGTCCGGGCTCGGACTGGATCGAGATGGGCGGCCAGCGCACGCATGTCATGAGCTACCTTGGCCGTTTTCTGTTTGCACCGGAGCGCGCCCGCTCACCCGTCAAAAGCCTGTCGGGCGGGGAGCGCAACCGGTTGCTGCTCGCGCGCCTGTTCGCACGCCCCACCAATCTGCTGGTGCTCGACGAACCCACCAACGACCTCGACATCGAAACGCTGGAACTGCTCGAAGAGCTGCTGGCCGAGTATTCGGGAACGGTGCTGCTGGTCAGTCATGACCGCGCATTTCTGGATGCGGTCGTCACGCAGTCCATTGCGCACGAAAGCGATGGCCGCTGGCTCGAATATGCGGGTGGCTATTCCGATGTCGTGGCGGCGCGTGAGCGGCAGGCGCAGGCGAGCGCGGCTCAAGGTGCAGCGCCCGCGCCCGCCAGCGTGCCACGCGCGGCAGGCGAGACCACACAGGCGGCGTCGACAACCGAGTCGCGCGCGGCCAATCGATCGTCCCGCTCGCGTTTGTCGTACAAAGAACAGCGTGAGCTCGAGGCCCTGCCCGCACAAATCGATGCGCTGGAAGCCGAGCAGGCGCAGCTTGCCGCCCGGCTGTCTGATCCCACGACTTACCGGGAGGCGGGCACCGACGCGCGCGCACTGGCAGAGCGGCATGCAGCCATCGAGACCGAGCTTGCGCAATGCCTGGTTCGCTGGGAAGCCCTGGAGGCACGAACAGCGGGATGACTGAGGTCAACGCCCAAGCCGGCGCACTGCCGCCTGTTCAACCGGCGGTGGTCCGGGTTGATTTCGCGCGCGATCATCACCGATCGGCGCTGCTGTTGCTGCTTGATGAGTACGCGTGCACGCCCGAGGGCGGGGGGCGCCCGCTGGCCGCTGAGGTCAAGGCATCACTGTGCGACGTGCTGGCAGCCCGCGCCCACTATATTGGCTGGCTCGCTTTTGCGAACGGCCACCCCGCAGGGCTCATCAACTGCTTCGAAGGGGTATCAACCTTTCGGGCCAAGCCCCTGCTGAACGTTCACGACATCGTGGTGACGGCAGCGTATCGCCGCCGCGGAATCGCCAGCGCCCTGCTGAGGCAGGCAGAATTACATGCGCGGGCAGCGGGTTGCTGCAAACTCACGCTTGAAGTGCTCGAAGGTAACCGCTCTGCGGTCGCAGCGTACGCCGCCGCAGGGTTTGAGGCCTATCAGCTCGACCCGGCCATGGGCAGGGCGATGTTCTTCGAGAAGATGCTGCGCTGATTCCTCCTCAACCGATAAGGAGTTCCGACATGCCGTCATTCGATATCGTCTGTGAGGCCAACCTGGTGGAAGTGCGCAACGCGCTCGACCAGAGCAACAAGGAAATCGCCAACCGCTTCGATTTCAAGGGCTCGGACGCGCGCATCGAGCAGAAAGAGCGCGAACTGACCGCGTTTGCCGACGACGACTTCAAGCTGAGCCAGGTACGGGATGTGATGCTTGGAAAATTCGCCAAGCGCGGCGTCGACGTGCGCTTCCTCGACATCGGCGACATACAGAAGATCGGCGGCGACAAGGTGAAGCAGCTGATCACGGTTCGACACGGCGTACCGGGTGATCAGGCCAAGAAAATCGTTCGCCTGATCAAGGACAGCAAACTGAAGGTTCAGGCCAGCATCCAGGGCGACACGGTTCGGGTCACCGGCGCCAAGCGCGATGATCTTCAGACTGCGATCACGCTGCTGAAAAAAGAGATCACCGACCTGCCGCTTGCCTACCAGAACTTCCGGGACTGACGCCTGATCGCTTTCCCCAGAACACCGACTGTCTAGCGATCGGGCACCGCCAGCAAATCGATATGACCGATCAGAAGCGATGCCTGGGCGGCATCGATTTGCGCCGTTCGTGTCATTCGCCAGCCCGCGATGCGAGCCTGCGCGTCGGGGGCCACCTGCCGCGCCACCTCCACCGCTTCATCAGCCATGCGCGCGAGCATCGCAGGTTCGGCAGCGCCGATCTGCCAGTCGCTGCGTTCGAGTCGGACCGGGCAGCGCAGTGTTTCGAGGCATTGTGCCAACGCGGCCGCAGCGCCCGGCCCCACCGAATCGCCGAAACCTTTGTCGCCCCCCTGATGCAGCAGGAATGCACGTTCGATCAGATCATCGTCGATGGCCTCAGGATGCCAGCGACGCACACCATCGACCGTCAACGTGGCCAGCAACGGCTTTCCGGAACCCACCAGCCAGCGGGCAAATCGCTCAAGCCATCCAAGTGAAACCAGGTCGAGAAACGCAGTGGTGACAATGCCATCGAATGCGCCTGGCTCGAGCGACTCGAGCGACCGCGCCAGATCGATCTGCCGGGTGCTCAGTTCCCAGCGCGCCGCGCCCGTCAGCACCTCGCAGCGCTGACCCGCGACACGAGCCTCCCAGCCGCGGGCGCGCGCCCAACGCGCGATCCGGGCCGGCGCATCGGCGAGCAGTTGCTCATCATGATCCAGCAGCAGCCACTGCTGATCGCCGCCCAACTGGGGCGCAAGCGCCCGAAAATTTGCAGCGGTGCCGCCGCCAAGATCGGCGAGTCGAATCGCTGCGTGGGGCCGATTGCGAACCAGTTCGGCTGCGAACGCCTGCTCGAGCAGGCGCGATCGCGCGGCAAGATCAAAGGGCTCGCGCTGCGCGAGCCAGTCTGCATCGAACCCGCTCATTGGATGCGCTCCGTGCAGAGTTGATCGACCGCGGCAGCCCATCGCTCGGCCGCGAGCGGCCAGGGCACCAGCGCCGCGCGCGCCGCACGAGCGCCCTCGGCAAGCCGTTGCCTGGCTTCGCTGGATGTGATCAGTGATTCAAGCACCGCGGCGAGCGCAGCGGTATCGCCTGGCGCCACCAGCTGACACGCGGCAGCGGGAATCGTTTCCGGCACGGCGCCCACCCGGGTCGCGACGATCGGCACCGCGCGGGCAAGCGCCTCGGTGAACACCATGCCATAGCCCTCGTGGTCGGAGGCAAGGACGAACAGATCGGCCTCTCGCCAGGCGTGCTCGAGCCGGTCCTCGGGCTGCTCGCCGTGCAGCGTGATCCGATCGGACAACCCCCGCGCGGTGACTGCAGCCCGAAGTGAGTCTGCAGTGGCTGGGTCGCGCTCCAGACTGCCGATGCAGTCAAGCTGCCAATCCTGTGAGCGAACCTGTGCCAGCGCCTCAATCAGCATTCGGTGATTCTTGCGTGGGGTGACGGTGGCAACACAGAGCAGGCGCACCGGGCCCACGCGCTGCGGGCGAGCCACGGCTCCCAACGATGAGGGAAGATCGACGCCAGGCTCTGCGATGGCGATTCGTCGTGGCGAAATGCCTGAGGCCTGCACCAGCCGGGCGGTATTGGGACTTGCGCAAACCAAGCCATACAGGCGCGACCAGAGCGCTGTCTCAAGTCCGCCCAAGCGGGCCGCCTGACCGGGTGACAAACCGGTTTCGAGTGCGAGCGGGTGATGAATAAAACCCAACACCGGCCGTCGCGCGACCGCCTGAATGAGTGAATGATCGAACGCAGGCAATGCGAGACCGTCGATGACCACGACGGCATCGGCCGGTGCCTGCGCAAGCGCTGCAGCTGCGGCCTCTCGAGCAGAATTGTCAGCCAGCGGGAAACGACCGGACAGCTCGGCAACATCCACATGCCGGCCCTGCGCACGCAGGCCCTCCACCACGCGTCGCGCAAAAATATAGCCCCCGGTGCGCTGCAGGATCGAACCGGGTATGGCCAGAACAATGCGGCGTGTCAACGCAGCGAGCCCTCGAAGCTGGCCCACGCCACGGGCGACTCGCGCAACACCACGCGCATCGACTCCAGGGCGCCTGCCGTTCCGGGCCCCACCGCGCCCTGGGCAACGCGCGACTTCATCCGCCGGAAGATCTCGCCGGCCATGAACTCGGTGGTGGTGTTGCGGCCGGCAAGATCGGGCAGATCGTCAAGGTTGTGATAGTTGAATCCGGCAAGCACCTCTTTCAGCACCTGCAGTGCAAGGCCGATGTCGCAGACCAGGCCATGCTCATCCAACTCTGCGCGACGAAATTCAACCTCAACGCCGTAGGTTGCGCCGTGGAGTTTTTGCGCGGGTCCGAAGACTTCGCCGCGAAAACTATGGGCAATCATGATGTGATCGGAAACGGCAAGCGCGTACATGCGAAGCTCCAGGGCTGAAGGGGTAAGAGGAAGAAGCGCGAGATGCAATCAGTCGTAGATCACGCGATGGCACAACTCGCCATCGGGCGAGCGGGTAAGCCGAGTGAGCGTGGCGGGCAAATCCTCGAACCGGCTGCGCCCGCCCAGGCACGCATCAAAGATCGGATCTTTGAGCAGGTCCAGTGCAAGCCCCAGCCTGCGGCGGTACGTCCAGCGTGCACGCTGTGCGGTCGCCACCGCCCCCACCTGCGACGAGCGGATCGTCAGACGGCGAGAATGAAATGCCTCGCCAAGCGGCACACTCACGTTGCGTTCGCCATACCAGCTGAGTTCGAGAACCGTGGACTCGAAGCCGGCAATGCGAAGCGCGGTGGCAAGGCCCTCGGCATGCCCACTCGCATGCACCACCAGGTCGACATCCGCCGCAGCCTCAGAGGGCTTGGCGAAACGACAACCCAGCGCGCGCGCCAGTTCAGCGCGTCGCGCATCCACATCAATCAATTCAACCTGCATGCCCGGCATTCGCGCGAGCAGTGCGGCGCACAGCGCGCCCACCACCCCGGCCCCAATCACCGCCACCCGATCACCGATTCGTGGCGCGGCATCCCACAGCCCGTTAATGGCGGTTTCCAGGTTGGCTGCAAGCACCGCACGTTCGGCAGGGACACCCTCTGGCACCGGTACCAGTGACGCCACTGGCACCACATACCGATCCTGATGCGGATACAGACAGAACACGCGCTGCCCTATCCACGGCTCGGGTCCCTGATCGACGACTCCAACTGAGGAATAGCCATATTTAACGGGTCCCGGAAACTCGCCCTGCTGATGCGGACAGCGCATCAAGGCGGTTTGACTGAGAGGAACCGCGCCGGAGAAGACCAAGGTCTCGGTGCCGCGGCTGACGCCACTTACCAGCGTTCTGACTCGAGCCTCTCCCGCTGCGGGCAAGGCCAGGCGCTCGTCACGCAGCTCACCGCGAAACGGTTCGCAGACCCAGAACGCGCGGGCAGACTCAGTCACAACGCACGCGACTGTCAGTCGCGACCCACAGCGCCTCAGTCACGGAACACGCACTCCACCATCCAGTCGGCGCCCAATGCGAACTGACGGGTGACAGGCCTGAGACACTCGCGCAGATCTTCGATGGCGGGCAGTCGGATCGCGGGACGCCCCGAGCCAAGAATGACTGGCGCAATGGTGAGTTGAAGCCGCTCGAGCGCACCCGCTTTGAGAAAGCGCGAAACCGTCGTTCCACCACCCTCGATGAACAACCAGCGCAGCCCACGCTCGGCGAGGGCGCGCCGGATCGCCAAAGGATCGAGGTCACCAGAGGGCGTGCGCTCAATGGCAATGACCTGAGCGTGACCCAGCGATTGTCGGCCCAGCGCGCGATCGGCAGCCACCACCAGCAAGGTGGGGGCCACGGGGTCGGTGAACACCCGCTGCGATCCATCAAGCCTGAATTCGGGATCGATGACGACCCGAACCGGGTTTGGTCCCGTGCAGCGCCGAACCGTGAGCTGCGGATCGTCGTAGGCAACCGTGCTCACGCCGACCACGACGGCGTCCGACAGCGCGCGCATCCGGTGCGTGTGCAACAGATCCTGGTCACCGCTTAGCCACCGGGACACACCACCCAGCGTGGCGATTCGGCCATCCAGGCTTTGCGCCAGATGGGCAATCGCGAAACCCTGATCAACGCGAACCTCGCAGAGCGGGCGGTACAGCGCCATGATTGCTGCGTCTTCGCCTGTCGGCTCAGCGCCCGACTGACCATGGCGCATCGCGAGCAGCGCCTGCCAGTCTGCGCTGTCCACCGGGGGCGGTTCAGGCGGCAAGGCCTCGACTATCGGAATCCGTTCAGTGACCGCGTTCATCGCTCACTCACCTTGTCAACGGACAGCAGGCGTCGACGTAAAGTCGGCGAACCGATGGTCGGGCGCGCTCAGGTTGTGGCGCGAGGGAAGATCGCGGCCAAAACGAGCAGCCTCAGCCTTCACCCGACCGAACCCAATAATGGGCGCTGACCGCGCGCCCGATGCATCCCGCCATGAGGCGACCGAGGCATCCGCATTGTCGACCGTGACCAGCATGGACCGCAGCGCGGCAAACGGCGAGCCGGCGCGGGAAGGCTCGCTCATCGTCATGGTGACGCGGGTTCGCTGGGGCGAGGCTTCGCTCACTTCGAGCCAGCCGGTTCCGCCGCGCGCAAAGCTCAGCGTGAATCGCAGCCTGGCTGGATCAAACGTCAAGGATCGGATCGCCACCAGGGGTCTGCCATCCTCTTCGATCGGCCCAAACAGAAACGAACTGCCGTAGGCGCTGTCGGGTAGCTGCGAGGGCGGAAGCGGTTTGGCGCGCCAGTAGCCATCTGCCGGATAGACCACCAGGATTTCGATGTCTCGTGCAGGGCCCCGGCGCAGCAGCTGCAACAGATGCAGACCGCGCTCGACCCGTTCACCCACCCTGACCTCGACCACATCGGGTCGCCAGAAATTGAAAAAGGTATGGCCCACCAGCCGAATCGACGCATCCTCATACAGCGTCAGTTCACGCGGCGTGAATGAGTGCTTGGGATCGCCACTCATGTCGCAGTGTGTGAAATCGGGCGCTGTGCTGTCGGTGACCACAGCCGAGATGTATGGCGGGTGCTCAGCAGACAGCGTGAAGCTGCGCACGCCCGCTGCCTCTACCTTGACGTAGATGTTGTCCTCTTCGGCGCAGCGGGTGGGCTTGCTTGCATCGATGAATTCAACCGGCATCGCGGCTGGGGCTGCCCACGGCAGCCCCAAGGTAACCGCGGCGGCCCAAGCCGCCAGGCATCGCCGCGCCGTCATCGGACGCTAGCGGCGGCGGCACTGAATCCGAGCAGCGCCGATGCGCAATCGGGGCCCGCGCTGCGCACCTCTTCAGGCAGTCGGCAGAGGCCGGCCTCGCGTGTGAGCGCGCCGACTTTTGGCGACCCCGAGACGATCGCGATCAGCATGGCCGCACCCAGTCCCGTGTAGAACGGTAGAGCAATCCACAGAGCACCTGGCGCAACCAGGTAGAGCGAGACCGCGAAGGCAATGCCCGCCAGGGTGTGAAGCCACAGGCGCCGCAACGCGAATCGGAACGGTACACCGTCCGAATCACGCTGCTGAGCAGTCCAGCCAACCTGCCGACCGAAGGGTAGACCCAAGAGGAACAGCGTGACTGACAGGGCGCAGATTGGCACGATCACCATGGTGAAAATCGTCTCGGCCAGTGCGCTTGCCAGAACCGCGGGCGCCCCCCCAAAGGCCTCACGCAAACGCCGCCTGAGCAGTACATCGGCCAGGGTTGCAAGCTTGGGCGCGAAGTTCATGGTAAGCGACAGCACCAGCAGCAGCATGCCCAGCTCGGCATCCATGGGCCCCTGGCGAATCAGCCCAAACAGCGTGAAACCCATCCAGCCAGGTCCGCTCAGATACATCGCGATCGCAATCCACAACTGCCAGCGGCTCACAGGACGCAGGCCTGGCATTCCGAGGAAGCGGAAGTACTGCATGTTGCCCTGGCACCAGCGCAGGTCTCGTCGAATGAACTCGATGAGGTGCGGGGGATTTTCTTCCCAGCTGCCGCCTTCATCGGGCAACACCCGAACCTCGTAGCCTGCGCGTCGCATCAACACCGCTTCGAGCTGATCATGGCTCAGTACGTGTCCGCCAAGCGGCGGCCGCCCGGGCAGCACCGGCAGCTTGCAGTGCTCCGCAAAAGGTTTGATGCGGATGATTGCGTTATGCCCCCAGTACGGTCCGCAATCACCCTGCCACCATGCCGCGCCCAGCGTCCACGAGCGCATGCCCAGGCGCATGCCGAACTGAAACACCCGGGCAAACGCGCTGTCAGAAGGCAGCGCAGTGACCAGTGTCTGAAGGATGCCGATGCGCGAATTGGCCTGCATGATTCGCACCAGCCGCATCATCGCGGCGGGCGTCATCACACTGTCGGCATCCAGCACGATCATGTATTCGTGCCGGTCACCCCAGCGATCGAGAAAATCACGCAGATTGCCGGCCTTGAAGCCTTCGCCCCCAACGCGTTGACGCCAGGTCACTGCAACGCGCCCTTCGAACCGAGCCGCCAGCGAATCCGCCAGTTTCTGCTCGGCGGCCAGAATATCGGCCTGATTGCTGTCGCTCAGCATGTACACGTGGAACCAGCGACCCTGACCGGTGTCGGCAAGCCGTTCCAACATCCAGCCGAGATTGCGGGACAGCCGCTCCGGATCCTCGTTGCGGATGCACACAGCGATTGCGGTGGAACTGGTGATGGCCTCATCGCCACGGATGCTTCGCATGTGCGGCGCGACCAGACCTTCGGGATCGCGCGAGAACGTCATCAGAAGAAATCCGATCAGCGCATTCCAGAAACCGATGGTTGTCCACGGCAGCGTGAACGCAAACGCGGCGAGCATCGCAATGCCCCATCCGTCGACACCTGCCGGCAGAAACAACGCCGCAGCCATGAGCGCCAACAGCATCGCAGCCGTAAGCGCGACGAGCGCGCCAAACAGCACGCGACGCGGGGTGAGCGACGCCGCGCCTGCCGCATCAGAAGGCCTGGCGGCAAGAAAATCGGAGTTCATTGAGGCCACCTTAGAACATGCGGCGCGCCAGGGCATCGCGCGCCATGAAGCGGTGGTAGATGCCTCCCGCCATGTGTGCAGTCAGAAGCACACCCATTGCGATCGCGCCGCACCAGTGCGTGAACGACAACGCTTTGGCGAGCACCTCGTCTTTGCCGATGGGCGACGGAAGCGGCAGCACCTCAAACACCTTGAGCGGGAAGCCCCACGCATTGGTCGCGAGAAACCCGGTAACGGGCATCAGGATGAGGAGGGTGTAGAGGCTTGCATGCGAGAACCCTGCCAACAACCGAACCCAGGCCGGGGTATTCATCGGCCAGGCGGGCGGCGGATAGAGCCACCGGTAGACCAGTCGGATCAGTACCAGCGAAAACACCACCACACCAAAGCTTTCGTGCAGGTTGTAGAGCCGCATCTTGAACGCCTGGTCGGCGGGTTCGAAGTAGCGAATCCACACCCCCGCGGGGATCACCACCGCGATGACGATCAGCGCTGTGATCCAGTGAAGCAGCTTTGCGGGCGAACGAAATTGATCGGATGATGACTGAATCACGATTGAGCTCCGTGCGCGAACGACGGGATCAGTTGGATTCGATGCGAGCCCAGGCCGAATGGTTGTGGATCGACTCGAAGTTCTCCACTTCCACCGCATAACGGCGAATCCGCGCATCCTTCGACAGCCGCGCCGCCACGTCCCGGATCAGATCCTCGACAAACTTTGGATTGTCGTACGCGCGCTCCGTGACGTACTTCTCATCAGCGCGCTTCAACACCCCGAACAGCTCGCACGAGGCCTCGTCCTCGGCCAACCGGATCAACTCCTGCGGCTCCATCACCGGCCTCGCCTGCACCCACATCGTCACGTGCGAGCGCTGATTGTGCGCACCATAGTCCGAGATCGTCTTCGAGCACGGGCACAGACTCGTCACCGGAACCACCAGCTGCAGCTCCGTCACCGCCGCGCCAACCTCTCCCTCCACCACCACCTTCAGCTGGTAATCCATCAGACTCTGCACACCCGATACCGGTGCCGTCTTCCTTACAAACAGCGTGAGAGACACCTCCAGCCGTCCGCGATTGGCCTGCAGCCGCTCCAGCATCTCGCCGTGCATCTGACCCAGCCCCGCAACGTCCAATCCCTCGCCCGACACCGAACGCTCTTCCAGCATCGCAATGAACCGCGACATGTGCGTGCCCTTCTGATCCGCAGGCAACGACACGCTCATCGTGAAATCACCCACCGCCGGCTGACCCTCTGATCCCTTTCCCCAGGTCAGCGGGTAGCGCACCCCCTTCACCCCAACCAGTCCGATCGCGATGTTGCGCGCATCGTGGCTGCCCTGAACGTCGGCCATCTGGGCGCTGACGAAATGAGGATCGCGGGTATTCATAAGAGCTCCGGCGGCCGATCAGTGCGGCCATGAGGGTTTCGAGGAGGTTGCGGATCGGAGACCCGCTTGTTGTGTGAGGAGCGGATAGTAGACGCGGGCGTGCGTCGGTGCCTCAATGCTCCATAAACCTGTATGTCATAGGGGTAAAAGACCCGCGCTTCTACTCAGGTTAGAGCGGACGGGCGCAAGCAGAGGCGAGGGCGACGCTCGACTCGCTTCGGCATAGCCTAGGCTGATCGACTGGCGACCAGCCGCGGCTCAGCGCCCGGCAGCAGCGCAGCAAAACGCCGACGAATCGAGCGCTCGATGCCGGCAGCGTCCAACCCCTCAAGTTGCAGCAGCTTGCCCTGCTCGCCGTGGTCGATGAAGCGATCGGGAAGCCCCAGCTGAAGCAGGTCGACCGACAGACCTTCGGCAGCCAGCCCCTCGGCCACCGCGCTGCCCGCGCCACCCATCACCATGTGCTCCTCAACGGTGACGAAGGCATCGTGCGTACGCGACAGTTCGCGCAGCAAGGCGACATCCAGCGGCTTCACATAGCGCATGTTCACCACCGTGGCATCGAGCGCATCGCCCGCAGCCAGGCAGGGGGCAAGGAGCGTACCGAACGCGAGAATCGCAATGCGACGACCTTCCCGCCGCTGCTCTGC
>Ga0169931_10000280_pt1 | contig 83731 bp, 89 predicted proteins | sample Kivu_15m_20L_FD_129675 | JGI IMG/M metagenome (GOLD analysis project Ga0169931, IMG submission 129675) | Freshwater microbial communities from Lake Kivu, Western Province, Rwanda to study Microbial Dark Matter (Phase II) - Kivu_15m_20L... | ecosystem: Environmental > Aquatic > Freshwater > Lake... | reverse complement strand
GGCCAGTGCATTGAAACGTTAACCCTAAGCTGACGCCTGAAATTGGATGATTTTGTGCGATCCCTCCAGCCAAATCCTAGCTCCTGTCAAACCCGAGCGCGGCGCGACCAACCAAGTCAGCAATACCGGATCACACCGGGCGAGGTCGTAGCCTCTCTACTCGCACATGGCCGGATTCGCCCATTTGCCAAAAATTTTCTGGGGGTGCTTAACTAATCCTAAAACATACCCCGGCCTCCAAGCTCTGCCCCCCGCCCCCCGGTGGGCAATCTGTGCTGCGCCATATCACCCGCCAGCGGTCGAGCTTTCTGTGTCGTTAACAGGGCGGGGGAGGCTTCCTGCGTGGGGCAGTATTGCACCGCCAATTTCCCCCATCCGAGACAAGTAGGCGACAAGTCAAAATAATTAGGATTCACGAATATTTCGTAAGTCCTTGTACTAAAATGGCTGCCCGGGCTGGGATCGAACCAGCGACCAAGTGATTAACAGTCACCTGCTCTGCCACTGAGCTACCGGGCAACGTGGCTTGCATGGCCGTCACCATGCGAAAGGAGGGACGAAAAACAGAGCGCTACGGGGGGTTGTCAATGCTCGTTTTACCACGACTGCGCGAAAACGTGGTTCGCGGCAAAGTTTTGGTTGCTTTCATAATGCCGGCTCCTATCTACTGATCCTCTTTTCCATTACGCCTGCCCTCAATTCCGGGGTCACAGGGGGAACGAATCCATGAAGCAACAATTCATTCTTAACGTCGCCACGCGCGCCCAAACCGGCCGCAGTGCCTCACGTCGCCTTCGCAAGGCCAACAGCATTCCCGCCATCCTTTACGGGAAGCACACGAGCCCCGAGAAGCTCGCGGTGGATACGCCGGAGTTCGTCCGCCTGCTGAAATCCGTGGCCGGCCGTGCCGTCCTCGTGGAACTGCACCGCACGGACAAGAGCGAGAAGGCGCTTTCGTTTCTGCAAGAGATCCAGCGCGATCCGTTGACCGACAAATACCTGCACATCGATTTGCAGGAGGTCAAAGCCGACGAGAAGATGGAGATTCGCGTGCCCCTGCTCGTCGTGGGCGAATCCTTTGGTGTCAAAAACCAGAGCGGCGTGTTGGAAATCGCTTCCCATGCCCTGCGGATCCGCTGCTTGCCGAAGGATCTGCCTTCGGTGATCGAGGTGGATGTCACCGAACTCAAGGTCGGTGAGACCATCAAAGTGGCTGAAATCAAGCCGATCGCCGGCGTGGAGCTGCTCGATCTGAAGGGCCAGCCTGTCGTCTCCTGCGTGGAGCCCGTGGCCGAAATCGTCCAAGAAACCGTGGCCGCTACGCCTGCCGCCGGTGCCGCTGCGCCTGCCGCCGGTGCTACGCCTGCCGCCGGTGCCGCTGCGCCTGCTGCGGCTGGCGACGCCAAGGCCGCGGCCCCGGCCGCCGGCGACAAAAAGGCCGCTGCTGCGCCCGCCGCCAAGAAGTAAGTTTTCATGCGGCGGGTCGCTTGACCGCTACCCGCCGCATCATTGTTCTTTGAGTCATGTCCATTTCGCTCGTTGCCGGTCTCGGCAATCCGGGCCGCGAATACGCATCCACCCGCCACAATGTCGGTTGGATCGTGATCGAGGCCATGGCCCGTCGGCACGGGTTGGTTTGGAAGCACCAAGCCAAATTCGATGCTGAAACCGCGCGTTGGGACCGACCCGGCATGCCGGTCTGTCACCTCATCAAGCCGCTTACATTCATGAATGAAAGCGGCCGGGCGGTGGCGGCGTTGGCCCGTTACCACAAGCTCCAACCGGAATCCGTGGTGGCGGTTTACGACGACCTCAACATCGATCTCGGTTTGGTGAAGGTCACCACGAGCGGCAGTGCGGGAGGTCACAACGGTGTCGCCAGCCTGCTCTCCGACCTTGGCGATGGCTTTGCCCGCTACCGGGTGGGTATCGGCCCGAAGCAACCGCCCCAGATGGATCTCAAAGACTTTGTGCTCAGCAAATTTTCATCCGACCAGTTTACTCAAATCCAAGACAATCTTCCCAAATACATCGACGGCCTCGAACTCCTGCTGAACAGCGGGACCGAAAAGGCCATGAACCAGCTTAACCGCAGAACCAAAAATGAACCCTAACAAACGCAATTATCGCGCCACCTTCATCCTCGACAACCGGGGCAAGGAAGAGTCCGTCGAGCAGATCATCGAGGGCGTGAAGCAGGAAATCGCCGCATTGCAGGGCGAAGTCTCGGCTGTCGAGAACCTCGGCAAGCGCGACTTCGTCCGCGTGACGGATGTCAAATTTCCCGGCGCCTCCTATGTGCAGATCTCTTTCAGCGCCCCGGGCGAAGGTCCGGGCCAGCTCAAGGAGCGCCTGCGCCTCAACAACAGCGTCTATCGCACCTTTATCCAGACGGTTTGACCGCGGATAGAAACCTCCAACCCCTCGCGCACCCATGGCCAACTTCAACAAAGTCTATCTTATTGGCAACTTGACGCGCGATCCGGAACTGCGGGTCACGCCCAAAGGCACGGCCATCTGTCAGTTCGGCCTGGCGGTCAACCGTCAGTTCAAGGACGAGTCGGGCGCGATGCGGGATGAGACGACATTTGTGGACATTGAGGCTTGGGGCAAGCAGGGCGAGACGATCGCCAAATACTGCACGAAAGGACGTCCGCTTTTTGTCGAAGGCCGTCTCAAGTTCGACCAGTGGGAAGACAAGACCAGTGGCCAGAAGCGCAGTAAATTGAAGGTAGTCCTCGAAGGCTTCCAGTTCCTCGGCGGCCGTGGCGAAGGCGGTGCGGCTCCCGGTGGCGGTGGTGACGACCACGAATCATCCAGCCCTGAAAGGCACGCTCCGCCCGCTCGCGGCGGCGCTTCATCCCGTCCGGCGCCCGCGCAGGAAGCCGCCGACGAAGACGTTCCATTTTAATCCCGAATATCCTTAAGCTAATTTAACCAAATCCTCCCATGGCATACAGTGAAGTCCTCCTCGTAAAACCCGTCGACGGCCTCGGCGGCGAAGGCGATCAAGTCAAAGTTCGCGCCGGCTACGCGCGCAATTTCCTCCTGCCGCGCAAAATCGCGGTGCCGCTCACCACGGCCAATCGCAAACAGGTCGAGTCGCTCCAGAAGCGTCGCGCCCTCCGTGAGGCGGAAGAGCTTTCCGGCGCGCAGCAGCTCGCCCAGCAGCTTGAGAAGGCCTCGCTGGCCTTTGCGGTGAAGACGGGCGAGGGCGGCAAGATGTTCGGCGCCATCACCTCGGCCGATATCCACGACAAGCTCACGGCCGCCGGCATCACGGTGGACCGCAAGCGCATCCACCTCCATACGCCGGTCAAGACTCTGGGCCAGCACTCCGTCAAGGTGAAGCTTCACGCCGAAGTCACGGTGGAGCTCAATTTCGACGTGGTTTCGGAAAATCCGATCGAGGCCCCGGTGGCTGAGGAAAATAAGTAAGCCACTCGCTCTTTTGTTGCCGGAAGCCGCGCCTGCAAAGACGCGGCTTCCGTGTTTTTCGCCGGGCGCGGTGCAAAATAGCTTTGCGGCAAGACCCGGCTGTCCCACTTACTAAGTGTCCTTCATGTCTGAGACCACCGACAAGCCTGCCGCCCGCCAGCGTGGTGCCGGTCCTTCCCCGGCCGCGGGCTCCCTTTTCGGTCGCGACCTGCCGCACAGCCTCGATGCGGAGGAGTATCTTCTGTCGTGCTGTTTCATCGATGGCACCGAGACCGTGGGGCGCTGCTTGGAGGAGAAATTGTCGGCGAAAGCATTTTTCGCTCCGTCCAACCAGGTGATCTACGACAAGCTGTCGGATCTGTATCAAAGGAATCTGCCCATCGACGTGGCCGTTGTGGCTGAGGAACTGAAGGCCGCGGGCCAATTGGATGTGGTGGGCGGCTACGCTTACTTGGCGCAGGTCAGTTCGCGTATTCCCACCACGGCGCAGGCGACTTACTTCATTGAGCGGGTCCGTGACCTGCATGTGTTGCGCGAGATTATCCGGGCCGCCGGTGGCATCGTGGAGCGTTCCTTCCAGCTGGACGGCAGCGTGGATGAATTCGTGGATCAGGTAGAGAAGGACATATTTGCGGTCACACAAGAGCGGGTGTCGGACACGATTCAGCACATGAAGGAGCCGACGCGCGAAGCCTTCAAGGTGATCGACAAGATGCTGCACCATCGCGGCGAATTGACCGGCGTGCCTTCCGGCTTCAAGGACCTGGACCAGCTCACGTTCGGGTTCCAGAAACAGGAAATGATTATCTTGGCCGCGCGGCCTTCGATGGGGAAGACCTCCTTCGCCCTGAATATCGCGGAGGCCGCGGCGATGCCCAAAAAAGGGGCTGTGACCCCGGTGCTGATTTTTTCGCTCGAAATGAGTGCGGCCCAGTTGGCGTTGCGCATGTTGTGCTCCCGAGCCCGGGTGAACATGAAGCTCCTGCGCGAAGGCTTTGTGCGGCAAAACGGCGAGGAGATGAAGTCGTTGCTGGCGACGGCCGACGAATTTTCAAAATCGGCCATCTATATCGACGATTCCAGTGCGCTTTCCATCATGCAGTTGCGTGCGAAGGCGCGTCGGATCCACGCGCAACTGAAGGACAAGGGCGGACTGGGTTTTATCGTGGTGGACTATCTCCAGTTGCTCAGCCCGACCGATCCGAGGGTGCCGCGCGAACAACAGGTCGCCGAGGCCTCCCGGGGATTAAAATCGCTGGCGAAGGAACTGAATGTCCCCGTGCTTGTATTAAGTCAGCTCAACCGCTCGTCCGAAAAGGAAAATCGCACCCCGAAACTCGCGGATTTGCGCGAATCCGGATCGATCGAGCAGGATGCCGACGTTGTCCTCATGCTTGCCCGTCCCAAAGAAGCCGATGAAAAATTCCAAGTCGCCGCCGACTCGGCCGAGTTAATCGTTGCCAAGCAACGAAACGGACCAGTAGGAGAATTGAAGCTCACTTTCCTCAGAGATATCACCCGCTTTGAAAACTTTACCCAGTAACCCTCGCCACAGGGTCGCCTGCCTTGTATTCGCCTTTTTCATGATGTTCGCCGCCGGCGGGCCTTGGATGCATGCCCAACAGGGTCTGCCTCCGGCCAGAGTTGGCACTGTCGCGGTTAAGTTTGTGGGCACATCTGTGGTCAGCGAGGACGTGGTGCGGGCCAATATCCAGATCAGGTCAGGGAGCGAATTGGACGATGGCATGATCGACCGTGATATTCGCGCACTTTATCGAACGGGTCTGTTTGAATTTATCGAAGTCAAGCGCGAGACGGTTTCTGAAAGTCTTTTTAATCTGGTATTTGAGATTACGCCCAAGTTCCGGGTGCTTGCTGTGCGTTACGAGGGCAATGCCCGCGTGAAATCCTCGCGTCTCGACAAACAGATCAAGACCAAGCCCAACACCGCGCTTGATGAGCGCCAAGTGAAAGAGGATGGCGAAAAAATCCGGGAGCATTACCAGAAGGCCGGCTACAATCAGGTTTCTGTTAACTACGCCATTGAGCGGGACCGCGGAACGGGATTTGGCACCGTCGTTTTCAGGATTCGTGAAGGTCCCAAGGTTAAAATCGCCCAGATCCGTTTTGAGGGCAATTCTGCCGTCAAAGCCCGCGTCCTGCGCAAGGAAATGGAAACCAAGAAATACTGGTGGCTTTCTTGGCTCACCGGCAAGGGCCGGTTTCAGGATGATGAATTTGACGACGATTTGGAAAAACTCCGCGATTACTACCGTCAGGAGGGATTTCTCGATGTGCACATCCCGCAGGATCAGATCACTTTTGACTACCCGAAGCCCAATGAATTGGTCCTGACCATAAGGGTGGCCGAGGGTCGACGCTATCGCATCGGCGACATCACGGTGACGGGCAGCAAGCTTCACGAAGCGGCCCTGCTAAAGCGGGTGGTGCGCGAAAAGAGCGGCATGGTGTTCCGCCCGGCCAAGCTCGACAAGGACGTCGAGCGGTTGGAGGACTTTTATGGCTCCGGCGGCTACCTCGAAACCCGCGTGCGCATGGTGCGCAAACCCAACATTGCTACTGGCAACATCGACATTGAATACCAAATCAACGAGAGTGAGCGATACAACGTCGAATCTATCCTCATCGAAGGCAACACCAAGACCAAGAGCACTGTGATCCTGCGGGAACTCGTGCTTGGTCCCGGCGATGTGTTCGATTCCGTGCGGATGAAGATCAGCAAGCTTCGCTTGGAAAACACGCGGTTCTTCGAGGATGTCACCGTGGCGCCACAGGAAACGAACATTCCCAACCGCCGCGATCTTCGGGTCGCCGTGCGTGAAGGCCGCACCGGCAACCTGACTTTTGGCGCCGGGTTTAGCTCTTTGGAGCGTGTGACAGTTTTTGCCGAGCTCAGTCAGGCCAATTTCGATCTCTTCAATCACCGGTCCTTTTTCCAGGGCGATGGCCAGAAGTTCCGCCTCCGTCTGCAGCTTGGATCAAGGTCCAGCGAAGCCGTTATTTCTTTTGAGGAGCCTTGGCTTTTCCAGCGGGCCCTGGCCTTGGGCTTCTCCATCTACCGGCAATCTTCGGATTTCAACAGCCAGTTCTATACCCAAGTCGCGACGGGTGCTGAAGTTTACCTGCGCAAGCGCCTGTTCGAACTCGTGGAAGGCCGGCTGTCTTACACGTATGAAGTGATTTCCATTGAGGATGTGGATCCAGCCTATGCTGGCGTCATCAGTGCAGGCAAAGACTCCATTTCCCGGATTGGTTTCCAATTGCTGCGCGATACTCGTGACAAGATCATCAGCACGACCACAGGCAATCGAGTTGAGATTAATACCGAAATTGCCGGAGGTTTTTTGGGTGGCGACAACAGCTACTACAAAATGGAGTTCCGGGGATCGCAATTTTACCCCGTCTTTGAATGGCAAAACCAAGTGGTTTCGGTCATCGCGCGCGCCGGTGTGGTCGAGAATTTTGGCGATAGCACCGATGTGCCGTATTACTATAAATACTACCTCGGCGGACCGTATGACTTGCGTGGTTATGAATACCGCGACATCGCCCCGCGCAGCCCCGAGGGGTTTTTGCTTGGTGGCAAGTCATACTCCATGATCAGTTTGGAGTATTCCATGGATATCGTGAGCCCCATGCGTTTTTTCCTTTTTTATGACGGCGGTTTTGTGAACGCCAAGGCTTACGACTTTAATCCGGCGAACTACCACGACAACGTTGGCTTTGGCATCGGTTTGTTCGTGGCCGGCACGCCTTTGCGATTGGATTATGGTATCCCGTTGACCAGTGAGTCCCGGAACAACAAGGGCAACCAGTTCAACTTTTCCTTTGGCACCCGCTTCTGATTCGTATCCAATTCCAATTCTCGCACTGCTCACCCTACTATGAACAAATCATTCAAATTACTGCTCGCGCTTGTGGCCTGCAGCGCCTTTGCCGTTGTTGCCCAAGCCCAGCCCGCCCCGCGGATTCTCGTGGTTGACATGGCGGCGTTGCTTGATGGCCACCACAAAACCTTGGAGCAAAATGAAAAGCTCCGCGCCGACGGGCAAAAGGCCCAGGAAGAATTCGACCGCCTGAACAAGGAAGGCAATGTTCTGGTCGAGCAATACAAGGAATTGGTGGAACAAGCCAACAATCCGACTGCCAGCGATGCCAACAAGGCTAGGGTCCAGGCTGATGCGCAGCGCAAGATGGAAGAGATCCAGCGCAAGCAAGGTGAGTTGCAGGCTTTTCAGCAAAACACGCAGCGGGCCTTGCAAGGTCGCATTCGCACCTTCCGTGACCTAATGTTCGAAGAGATCGGCAAGATCGCCACCGACATCGCACGGCGCAAGGGTGCCACCCTGTTGCTGGACAAGTCGGGCCTCAGCCTGATTGGTATTACTAACATCGTTTATTCCGATCCGGCGCTCGACATCACCGAAGAAGTGATGCGTGAGATCAACAAGGACCGTCCGGCCGATCTGCCTCGCCCCGCTTCTGCGGCCAGCCCGGGCGCGGACTCACCCCACGTCAGCCTGCCGCTGGGCGGCAGGAACTAAGGTTCAGCCTCACTGTATTTCAGCACCGCCGGAAGGCGGGGCTTTTTTGTGGCATTGCACCGCGGCGCACATGCATCACAAACTGCCAGCATGCAGGTCTCCTTCACGTCCGCAGAAATTCTCTATTTGGTTCGCCCTCAGGAAACCCGCGGAGCGACGGATGCGTTGATTGTCGGGATTGGTGCGTTGGCATCCGCCGGTCCGGGAGAGCTGTCATTTATGGGCAATCCCAAATTTCGGGCCGAAGCGGCCGCTTCCCGGGCATCCGTTTTGCTGCTGCCCTTGGATTATATCGGCGAACCTGCGGTGGGACAGTTGCATCTGCTGGTAGCGGATCCCTCGGCCGCGCTGGACCGGATTTGCCAGCGCATTGAGCAGATGCTCTGGCCGCAGCCATTGGCGGGCATTCATCCGTCGGCGGTGGTTGATGCTTCAGCGAAATTGGGCGAAGGAGTGACGATTGGCCCGCTCTGCATAGTGGAGGCGGGGGCGGAAATCGGTCCGCGCACTCATTTGCAGGCCCAGGTTTTTGTCGGACGCAACGCACGACTGGGCGAAGGCTGCTGGTTGATGCCCGGTGCGGTGGTGACCGCCGAATGTGTGCTTGGAAACCGGGTTCGGCTCCATCCCGGTGTGGTGGTGGGTTCAGATGGGTTTGGTTACACCTTCGTTCAGGGGCGGCATCAAAAAGTGCCGCAGGTCGGTGACGTGATCATCGAAGATGATGTCGAGGTGGGCGCTAACACCACGATTGACCGCGCTCGTTTTAGCCGGACGCGCATCGGCGCGGGCACGAAAATAGACAATCAGGTGCAAATTGCGCACAACGTTGTCATCGGGAAGCACTGCATTCTTTGCGCCCAAGTGGGCATCTCCGGCAGCACCCAACTGGAAGACTATGTGATCCTCGGCGGTCAGGCTGGTGTTGCCGGACACCTGACGATTGGCAAAGGTGCCAAGTCGGGCGGGGCCGCTGCCATCACTTCCAGCGTGCCGGCGGGAACGTTCGTCAACGGAAGCCCGGCCCGGACCTACATGCTCGAGCGGCGCTTGCAGGTGCTCTTCCAACGCTTGCCGGAGCTGTTTAAGCGGGTAGGGGAGCTGGAGGAGCAGATAAAATTGTCTTCCGCCTGAGCAGAGCGGAGACAAGAATGCGACGCATGAGTTCGTCGCGGCTGAAGATTCTTTCCGGAAATTCCAATCGCCCTCTGGCCGAGGAGATTTGCAAAGCCATAGGGGAGCCGCTCGGTGAGGCCACCGTGACGAGTTTTCCTGACGGCGAGTCCTTCGTTAAGATCAATGAAAACATCCGCGGGCAGGATGTTTTTATCATCCAGTCAACCTGCCCGCCCACGAACCATCATCTGATGGAGCTACTGATCATGATTGATGCCGCCCGGCGGGCTTCGGCCCAGCGGATCACGGCAGTGCTGCCTTTCTATGGCTACGCGCGGCAGGACCGGAAGGATCAGCCCCGAGTGCCGATCACGGCCAAGCTGGTGGCCAACCTGCTGGTGGCGGCGGGGGCCACCCGGATCCTTACGATGGACCTCCACAGCCAGCAGATTCAGGGATTTTTTGACATCCCGGTGGATCATCTCTATGCGTCGCCTGTGTTTTTTGAGCACTTGGCCCGCAGGAAAAGCACCAATCCCCTGGTGGTCTGCTCCCCGGATGTGGGGGGCATGAAAATGGCGGCGGCCTATGCTGATACCATGGGTGCGGCCCTCGCATTCGTGGCCAAGAAGCGGAAAAACGCCACCACGGTTGAGGCCATGAGCATAGTCGGTGATGTGGCGGGCTGCGATGTCCTGCTGGTGGACGATATCACAGAGACCGCGGGCACCCTGACGGCTGCGGCCAAAATGCTGCGCCAACATGGAGCGGTGAGCGTGAGCGCCGCGGTTAGTCATTGTATCTTGAACGACGTGGCAGTGGAGCGGCTCAAGAGCGGGCTTATCGACGAACTGATCACGACCAACTCCACGCCGGTGGAAACCCAAGGCCTGCCAATCACCGTGCTCAGCATCGCCAAGCTTTTGGGCCAGGCGATTGTCCGAATCACGAGCAACGAAAGCGTGACCGGATTGTTCAAAATCAAGGGATTCTGAATCTCGTCGGACGGAGTTGCGCAGGGAACATTACCTTGTATGTCTCTGTCCCTTTGCTGCCCATGACACTCAAATCCGTCCTCAGTTTTACGCTGGTGTTTGCTGCTGCCGCCCTGCTGCTGTTCAATTTGCAGGCTCGGGACTCGACTACGACCACTAATACGATGCCGGTCGTTCGAGTGGACACCTCGCCCTTGACTGGTAGCCCCGGCGGTCCGGTTGTCAGCTATGCCGACGTGATCGAGCCGGTTCAGCAGGCCGTGGTTTCAGTGTATTCCACCAAGATTGTGGCGCAGCGCATCCCTGCCAACCCGCTCTTTAGGCAGTTTTTCGGTGACGTGCCGGACCAAGTTCGTGAGCGCAAGGAGGAAGGCATGGGTTCCGGGGTGATCGTTTCCAGCGACGGTTACATCATCACCAACAACCATGTGATCGACGGAGCCGATGAATTGAGCGTGCAGCTGCCCGATGAGCGCGAGTTCAAGGCCCGGCTGATAGGCAAAGATCCCAAGACCGATGTCGCCATCATCAAAATTGAGGCCGAAAACCTTCCCACTGTCACCTTGGCCGACAGCGACAACGTGAGGGTGGGGGATGTGGTGTTTGCGGTCGGCAACCCTCTCGGCGTCGGCCAGACCGTGACGATGGGTATTGTGTCCGCGCGCGGACGCAAAAATCTTGGGCTGCTCGACAGCGTCCAAGGCTATGAAGATTTCATCCAGACGGACGCGGCGATCAATATGGGCAATTCTGGTGGTGCTTTGGTGGACGCGAAAGGGCGCTTGGTTGGCATCAACAGCGCGATTATTTCCACTACCCGGGGCAATATCGGCATCGGCTTTGCAATTCCTGTGAATTTGGCGGCATCCATTATGCGCAGCCTGATCGAAACCGGATCGGTGACTCGGGGCTTCCTCGGTGTTTCCACGGAAGCCGTGACGCCCGAACTGGCAGAAGCCTTGGGTCTGCCAAAAGGCTCGCGGGGTCTGGTCATTGCCGAGATCACTCCCGACAGCCCGGCGGAAAAGGCCGGCCTGCAGCGCACCGACGTGATTCTTGCCGTCAACGGCCGGGCGACTACCTCGTTGGAGGACTTGCGGTTGGTCATCGCCCAAACTTCACCCGGATCGAAGGTGGGCTTGCGGGTATTTCGCGACGGCAAAGAGCTCGCCGTGGACGTGGTGCTCGGGGTGCTTGCCGAGCGGCCCAACGAGTTTCTGCCGGGCATCGAAGCGACTCCTTTAACAGATGATATTCGGCGCCGGCTTGGCATCGATGCCCGGGCTACCGGACTCATCATCACCAAGGTGGAGGAACGCTCGCCTTATGCCGGCCGGCTCTCGGCGAGCATGGTGATTGTTGAAATCAACCGCTCCCCGGCCGTGGATGTGGCCGGCGCCAAAGCCTTGATGCGCGAGGGTCGCAATCTGCTGCTCGTCAATTATCGCGGAGCGTTTGGCTACGTCGCCATCACCGTGAGGTGATGGTGCGGCTCGCGGCTCAACTGCCGGGCTTTTGCACCGGCAGCGCCGCGAGTTCGGGCGGCAGCTTGTCTGCCTCGTAGGTGGGGAAGCTGAGTTCCAGCAGGGCAATGGTGGGAACGTCGAACCGCACGCTGCCGGCGCTGCGATCTACCAGCATGGCCACGGCTACGGGGGTGCCGCCGGCTTGGCGGATGATATCCAAGCATTCGATGACCCGGCCGCCGCGCGTAACGACATCCTCGACGACCAGAATCTTTTCCCCGGGGGCGAATTTGAACCCGCGCCGAAGGACGAGAACGTTGTTTTCCTTCTCTGAAAAAACATACCGCGACTTCGTTTGGCGCGCGACTTCCTGGCCGATAACCAGTCCGCCCATCGCCGGGGCCAGCACGGTGTCAAATTTGTGTTCCCGCAGTTTCGGCAGCAACAGGGTGGTCAGCCGCTCCATGGCGTCCATGTGCTGGCAGACCTGCGCGCACTGGAAATAGTGGCCGCTATGCAGTCCGGAGCGGAGCACAAAGTGTCCGCGGAGCAGGGCACCTGTCCGGGTGAAAATATCCAGAACCTCTTGCTGGGTGGTATCCATGCCGCAGGGTGCAGCCGGGGGCTCGAAAAAGACAAAAACATTTTGCGGTCCGTGCAAAACAGGATCACACCGGCGACGTGCAGGCGCACGGCATACCATTGGAAGACGAATTGGGCGATGTTCTCGAAAAGGGGATGCGATGCGCGGGGCTGTCGGTGGATGAATTGAGCCGGTTGGCGGAGGTGCCTGCAGGTCGTTTGTGTGACGCACTTGATTACCGGAGCGATCTGGATGCGGCCGAACTGAGCCGCGTGGCCCGGGTTTTGGGACTGAATGAAGTCGGGGTGAGCGCGCTGGCCAGCGCAAGCTACCCCCTGCCGGAGATCGGCCCGCTGCCGTTTTGTGTTAACGTGTTGTCCATGCGACACGGCATTGGCACGGCCAATGCCTACCTCATTACGGAGTGTGGCGCCGATCACGGGATGCTTTTTGATGCGGGCGGCGGGTTGTCCGAGTTGATGGCGGTGTGGCCCCGGTCTGTTACAAAATTGGATGCCATTTTCCTGACCCATGCCGAACCAGAGCATAGCGGAGGATTCACGGATGTCATGCGGCACTTTGCGCCGAACCGGGCGTATTTCCCGGTCGGGACGGAGCTGATGGGTGGCACGCCCTTGGCCGAGCCTGCGGTCGTTGCTGTGGGCGCCTTCGATGTTGGTGTGCTTAGCACGCCGGGACACGCGATGGCGCACAATTGCTATCTGGTCCGCGTGCGGGCTGCTCTGCAGGGAACGGGACTATTGGTGGCGGGCGATATGGTCTTTGCAGGCTCTGCCGGTGGAGGCTATCACTGCCCGACCCAAACCCAAGGACAGCTCCGCCGGGTGATGCGGTCCTTGCCAGGCGCCACCGTGATCGCTCCGGGACATGGTCCCATGACGACGGTTGCTCATGAGTGCCGCTACAATCCATTCCTGCCCTGAAGAGGCCGGGCGGCCGTTGCGGTCAGACCGACTCCGGAGCGGCTTTGGCGCACTTGCGAAATGGAAGTTGACAAGCCCGATGCGATAATGAGCTTTTTTCCCTTCTGTTTGGCTTCCTAGCTCAATGGTAGAGCAGTTGACTCTTAATCAATTGGTTCGGGGTTCGAGTCCCCGGGGAGCCACCAATTTCATCCAAGGCGGATTTGGAGTTTGGCGAGAGGTTCTTTTTCAACATCATCGGCGGCACTCTGTTTCCCTCTGTGCCGGCGTAGCTCAATGGTAGAGCACCTGTTTTGTAAACAGGCGGTTGCGGGTTCGAATCCCATCGCCGGCTCCAAATTTATCCCTCGCTCTCCTCAGGTGAAGCCGTCATCTGCCGGCAGTTGCCCCGCCGATTTTTTTACCACTGCCTGGTGGTGTAATGGTAGCACGAACGACTCTGACTCGTTCTGTCTAGGTTCGAATCCTAGCCGGGCAGCCACTTTCTAGCACGATATCGGTGAAGTTTCCGTGTTATGTGGATTGACAGGGCAGATGCGTTGGCCCTTTTTCATGGTCCTCTCCGATTTGCCCTTGATTCTGCAACGTCACACCCACCTCGAAGCGGCCGGATCTGGGCCGGTAAAAAATGCCGGCCGACCCCAAAAAAATACCCTCTCCAGATTGAACTGGACGGGTTTCTGCTAGTCATTCCCCGTTGAGATTGTTGCCAGCCGGCATTTAGCCGGTGTCTTAAGACCAACCTAACATTTTACCGTCACCCTTCATCCTCTCCACCCAATCACCCATCATATTATGATTACTCAAATGCCGACGTTCGCGTTCCTCATGAACATGTCTCCGATGGAGCTTTTCATCGCTGGTGAATACATCATGTGGCCGATCTTGCTGACGTCTTTCATCGCCATCACGGTGATTGCCGAGCGCATTATCTTCATCGTTACGGAAAACGCCAACCGCGATGCCGAGCTCGTTGAGTCCCTCCTTCAGAGAGTGGAAAACCGCGATTTCGACGGTGCCATCGCTCTCGGCAAGAACAGCAAGGACTTCGTTGCCCGCGTCTTGGTCTACGCCTTGGAGCACCGTCAACACTCCTTTGCCAACGCTTTGGTTCGCGCCTCCAATCGCGAGTTGACACGTTTCCAGCAGGGTCTGCCGACCCTCGATGCCGTCATTCCGATCGCTCAGCTCCTTGGTCTGTTGGGCACCGTGACCGGCATGATGCGCGTGTTCGGAGCGCTCGGTGAGGGCGACATCGCTGCCAACGCCGGCCAAATCACGGGTGGTGTGGCTGAAGCGCTTATCGCTGTGGCTGCCGGTCTGGCCATCGCCATCGTGGCGATGCTGCCCTTCAATTTCCTCACGACCCGCGCCGAGTTGGCCAAGCAGGAGCTGGCCGATGCCTCGACTGCGCTTGAGATGATTCTGCACTCCCAAGGCGAGACGGTTGCCAAGTAACCGCCGCGTCCTTAATCCTCTGCACCCAAAACCATGACCGGTGGCAGCCAAGGCGGTGGCCCGAAGAAAGCGCGCATTGAGATCATTCCTCTCATTGACGTCATTTTCTTCCTGCTCGCCACTTTCATTCTCTTCACGCTCTCGCTCAACACCACGGGCGGCCTGCAGGTTTCTCTGCCGCGCACCGAGACGGCCAAGGCGCGTGATCCTTCCGCATCGGTGACGATCAGTGTCACCGCGGAGGGCACCATTGCTTGGAACAAAGATCCGGTGACCTTGGATGAGTTCTTGCTCCGACTTCAGACTTACAAGGCCAGTGAGCCCAATCCCAAGGTCCTCATCAACGGGGATGAAAACGCCTACTTCAGCCAAGCCATCTATGTCTTTGATGAAGTTCGTAAATCCGGAATTAGCAAGATATTGATCGAGACGCGCTTGAAGCAAAACTGAGCCGCGACTTCTCCAACCGAAAATTCTCCATGTCAGGAAAAAAACACCAAGATAAAGCGCCCCGCAAGCAGGCGCGTATTGAGATCATTCCTCTCATTGACGTCATCTTCTTCCTGCTGGCGACCTTCATTCTGTTCACGCTTTCGTTGGACAAGATCAATTCGATCGAGGTGCAATTGCCGCAGGCGGTTCCGCCGTCAGGCGGGCCTCCGCCTGATGAAGCCGAGATGGTCACGATTCAAGTTTCCGACCAAGACACAGCCTTTTGGAATCGTGAACTCATCAGTTTGTCCGAAGTGACGCCCCGTTTGCAGAATCACAAAAATCAGTATCCTAATGCCAGGGTCCTGATCGCCACCGATGACCGCGCCCGCTATGCTGCCGGCATCGAGGTTCTCGACAAGGTTCGCAAGGAAGGCATCACCGCGGTATCGGTTGAAACCCGGGTCAGGCCTACCGGTCGCTAATCCACAACCCTAACAGCACCATTTTATAAATGAGCAGGGATCTCATCATCGGCATCATCGTATCGGCCCTCTTGCACGGCGGCTTCTTCGCGAGTTCCTACATCAACCTTAAGCAGGAGGTCGCCGTTGTTGCTGAAGAGGAGACAACGATCGAACTCATGCCGATGCCGGAGCTGGATGTGGAAGAGCCGGAAATCATCAACCCTGAGGATCAGGAGCCAGCCGAAGTGATCGAATTTGCCCCGCCCACGCAGGCGGATGTGCCGCAGATTCCCACTCCGGATTCTTTTGTCCAGCCGCTGCAACCCCCGCCACCCGAGAACCTCAAGCCCGTGGCTGGTGTGATCTCCATTCCGCAGAGCCGTGTTCAGGGCTTGGGCCAAGGGATTGAGGTTTTTGATATCAGCACTCTTGATCAGCGGCCGACTCCCCGGGTGCAAATCCAGCCGCAATATCCATTTGAAATGCGTCGTGCCGGCATTGAGGGCGAAGTCGTTGTGGAGTTCATTGTCGATACCAATGGTGATGTTCGTAATCCATTTGTTGTCCGTTCCTCGCAGCGCGAATTCGAGGCCGCTGCCATCCAAGCCGTGAGCAAATGGAAATTCCGCCCCGGTCGTCGTGGAGGCCGCGCGGTCAATACCAGCCGGGTCCAACAGCTCTTCAGCTTCAAAATTAACGAGTAAGAAATGACTCTATTTTCATCAGATTCCTATCATTTCAGGCCAGCTTGGTCGCGCGTGTTGGGTGTGCTTATGGTGGCAGTGTTGCTTTTGGGCACGCCCATTGCCGCCCTTGCCCAACGCGATCGGCCATTTGAACTCTCGGAGCGCGTCAGCGGTGAGTTATCAAAGATTCAGCCATTGCTGGATGCCAAGAATTATGATGGTGCTATCCGCCTCGTTATACCGTTGCTCACGGCGGCGGCGCCCAACAGCTACGACCAAGCAGTCCTAAACGATATCTTGGCCAAAATCCACCTGCAAAAAGGCGACTACGCCAGTGCCATCAACCCGATGGAGACGGCGCTGCGGTTGTCGGACAGCTTCGGTTTCTTAGAGGGCCGGGCCCTTGAGATGATGTTGGATTTCCTTTCCAAACTTTACTACTCGCAAGGAGTCGAAAGCAAATCGCCTGCCCAGCAGCAGCAATATCTCGCCAAGGCTACCCAATACATCAAACGACTGATCGAGCTCAGCCCCACGCCCAGTGCCGATAATGTGCTATTCTACACCACGCTCCTCTACAACCGCGCGGTGCTTAATCCTGAGAAGATTGACCAACAGTTGTTAACCCAAGCACGGCAGGAAGCCGAAAAAGCGCTCCTGATGAGTGTTCGCCCCAGGGAAAACTTTTATCTCATCCTGCTTTCTACACTTCAGCACCAAGCCAACTACAAGGAAGCAAGCGAATACTACGAATTGTTGGTCCGCCAGTATCCTTCCAATCGCGCCTACTGGCAGCAACTCGCTGCGATGTATAGTTCCCTTGCGCAGGAGACCAAGAATGAGCAAGAGGCCTTGTCCTACAATCTGCGCGGCATCTTGGCGATGGAGCGTGCGCAGGCTCTCGGCCTGCTGAACACTCCGCGGGATAATTTCAATCTGATTGGCATGTATTTCAACATTGGTCAGTTCGGGCATGCCACGGAATTGCTATATGCCGGGCTTAAAAACGGCGGGGTAGAGTCTACTCAGAAAAACTGGGAGCTGCTTGCCTATTCCTACCAGCAGATCAACCGCGAGAATCAGGCTGTCGAAGCCCTGCTTGAAGCCACCAAACTCTATCCTGAGTCCGGCCAGTTGGAGTTCCAGATTGCACAGATCTACTATTCCTTGGAGCGCTCAAACGATGCCTATCGTCACTTCAAGTTGGCCGTGGCCAAGGGCAATCTTGACCGACCCTTGGCAGTTTATTCCTTCTTGGCTTATCTTTGTTACGAGCTGGGCAAGCTCGAGGAAGCCCTTGGGGTTATCAATGATGCCCTCAAACTTCCCGCTGCCGAAGAGGACAGCCAAATGATGCGTCTCAAGCAGGCGATTCAAGATGCCCTGGGCGAGCGTGAGGCGGCCAAGGCTGCCAACAAGAACAGCTAAACAAACCGAAACACTTACCCTTCTCACTTATGAAGAAAGCCTACGTTATTTTCCCCGCGGTCGCGTTGATAGTCTTTTTCGGCTTCTGGTGGAATTATAATTCTCAATATCAAGCCCGCAAGGCGGAGAAAGCCCAGCAAGCCAAGCTTGAGCTTGAGGCCAAGCGGTTGCAGGAAGCTCGCGATCGCGAGGTCGCCATCAAAGACGCTTTGGAGGCGCAGGAACGTCGCCGCGCCGAGCGTGCCATCAAAGAAGCCAAAGAACTTGCGGACCGTGAGGCTCGTCAAGCTGCCATCGAGAATCAAAATAAGGCCGCACGTGAAAAGGATCGCTTCGCCAAGCAGGTGGAGCGCCTCAATACCGACATCAAGGTTGAGCGTGAAGCTATCGCTGCACTCGAGGAGCAATCGCGCAAGGCGCTGTTGGAACTCGGCATCCTGCGCGAGGCGGTTCGTCTGACCCAGGCCAACGAAAAAAGTCTTTCCACCGTGCTTGACCGTATTGCCGCCGCCGACACTGCCCGTGCCGCTGCCGAAGCCGCCGCCGCTGCGGGTGCCAAGCGAAACTGATCATCCTGAAATTCACCTACTCACATGAAAAAGTGGATCTATTTAATCGCCCCGACCGTTCTGCTGGTCATTTTTCTGTTCTTCTTTTTCGCGCACCGTGAAGAGGCGCGGGAAAAGCAAATCGCCTTGAAGGCTGAGCAAGCCATTCGCGAAAAAGAAGAGGCCGACCGCAAGGCAGAGGTTGAGCGCAAGGCACGTGAAGATGCCGAACGTCGTGCCGCTGAACGCCTGGCCGCCGAACAGCAGAAAGAAGCCGATCGCATTGCCCGTTGGGAAGAGCAAGGCCGCCAGATCAAGCAAGCGACCGACCGCAGCAATGCCGAGGCAGATGTGCTGGCCAAGAAAGCTTCCGAGTTGGAAATCGAGCTTGATGCTCTGCGTCAGGCCAAGGCCAAACTCAATGCCCAAGTCCTCGGCGAACTCAAGGACTTGGAGACTGCTTTGATCGAGCGACGCACCGCTGAGCTGCAGACCCAGCGGATGGTCAAGATGATCGCCAACCGTGCGGCCGAAAGCTCTTTGGTGCGGGCGCCCGCCCCGGCTCCGGCCGGCCGCTGATTCAACTCGACACCGATAGCTTCACAAATCCGGCCATACTTGGCCGGATTTTTTTTTGAACCGTGGCCAGGTTATTTATCGGGTCTATGCACATTTTGTTTGCGCAAGGGAAGTAGCCCGCTTAGGCTGCGCATCCCTTGGTTTCAGGGGCACTTTGCAAAGATATCGGGGCGTAGCTTAGCCTGGTAGAGCGCTACGTTCGGGACGTAGAGGTCGTCAGTTCGAATCTGACCGCCCCGACCATTTTGAAGTGTAAATGCTGCCGGTGCCGCTTGCAGCGCGATTTTGAGCCGGAGATGGCGGTGTAGCCAACTTTCCCCTTGCCAAGGCAGGACCTAAGCTCTGTTTTCGACGACTCCATCCATGCAAAAGACCAAAAAGTCCGTTGCCAAGCGCTTCAAGCTGACCGCCTCCGGCAAGCTGTTGCACCGTTCGCCCGGGACCCGGCACATCGCCAACACCAAGTCCTCCAAGCAGAAACGGCGCCTCGGTAAGGCCAAGACGCTGTCGGAAACGCATACGCCGCCCCTCAAGCGGTGCCTGCCTTTCGGCCTCTGATCAGCCTCGCGCAAAACTATAACCTCGTCAGGCGGGTGAAAATCCAAGCCGACCCGCCGACGATCAACCAAAAGGAATAACACAACATGGCTCGTGCAACCAACTCCCCCGCGTCGCGCAAGCGCCGCAAGAAAGTGCTGAAATACGCCAAGGGCTATTTCGGCAACAAGTCCAAGCTCTTCCGCTACGCGAAAGAAGCTGTCCAGCATGCCTGGCAATATGCCTACGCTGCCCGGCGCAAGAAGAAGGGCGACCGTCGCTCGCTTTGGATCATCCGCCTGAGTGCCGCCTGCCGCAATGCCGGCATCAGCTACAGCCGCTTCATGGAGGGCCTCAAGGCCGCCAATATCGGGCTCGATCGCAAGATCCTCGCCGATATCGCCGTTCGCGACGAGGTGGCCTTTAATGCGCTGGTCAAACAAGCCCAGGACGCGTTGAAGACCAAGGCCGCGAAGCAGGCCTGACCTCTCCCAAACGCGAGCCGGGTTCAGGCTCGCCTCCCTGTCGGACTCTCCGGAGGACGGGCCTCATACCGAGGTACCGTCCTTTCGTTTTTCTTCGCTTCATCACCGCCCGCTGCTTCAGGATTTTTCCCCATGCAAGACACCTTGAACGCCATCGTAGCCAAGGCTTCGGCCGAACTCGCGCTCATCGGAGCCCGCCCCGGCTTTGAGGCCGCCAAAGCGCGCTATGTTGGTCCCAATGGCGAACTCACGGCCGTGATGAAGCAGATGAGCTCCGTGCCCAAGGAGCAACGTCCTGCTGCCGGCCGGCTGATCAATGAGGCCAAGGCGGCGTTGCAGCAGTTGCTCGATGCGGCCCTTGGCCGGATTGAGGCCGCCGAACTGCAGGCCCAGCTGGGCCCTGCCATTGATCCCACGTTGCCGTCTCCGGACGCCGGTCCGGGCACCTTCCATCCCCTGACCTTGGTGCGGGAGGAGATGTGCCGCATTCTCCGCAAAGTTGGTTTCACGGTGGCCGACGGACCGGAGGTTGAGACAGAGTTCTACTGCTTCGATGCGCTGTGCACGCCGGCGGACCACCCGGCCCGCGATGCCCAGGATACATTTTATCTGCCGGAATCCGCCCGCTTCGCCAATGTCAGCAAGAAGACCCCCGGCGAGAAATACCTGCTGCGCACACACACGTCCTCCGTGCAGATCCGCACGATGCTCAAGGGAGCGCCGCCAATCCGCATTGTCTCGCCCGGCCGTGTCTATCGCCGCGATACCACAGACGCCACGCACTCGGCCAATTTTCACCAGTTGGAATGTCTCTACGTGGACAAGGGTGTAACGGTGCGCGATCTGAAGGGGCTGCTCGATTACATTTTTGAGTCCCTGCTCGGCAAGGACACCAAGACCCGCTTCCGCCCGCATTACTTTGGTTACACGGAGCCCAGTTTCGAGGTGGATCTCAGCGCCCGGCATCTGCCCAAGGTGAACAAGGAGTGGATCGAGATCGGCGGCTGCGGCATGGTGGATCCGGCGGTTTTTAGCGCGGTGGGCTACGATCCCGAGGTTTGGTCTGGCTATGCGTTTGGCATGGGCTTGGAGCGACTCGCCATGCTGCTCTACGGCGTCGATGACATCCGCTATTTTTATCAAAACGACCTGCGCTTCCTGAAGCAGTTCGCCTGAGGACTTAACGATGAAGATTTCGCTGAACTGGCTGAAAGACTATGTGCGGCTCGATGCACCGGTGGATGAAATCTGCCGCGCCATCACGTTTCTCGGCTTTGAGGTCGAGCAGGTCATCCGCACGGGAGCGCCGCAATTGTCGCACGTGGTCGTGGGCGAGGTGCTCGTGCGCGACAAGCACCCCAATGCCGACAAACTTTCCGTTTGTCAGGTGGACATCGGGCCGGCCGGCGGGGTGAAGACCATCGTGTGCGGAGCCCAGAATTACAAAGTGGGCGACCGCGTCCCGGTGGCCTTGCCAGGCGCAGTGTTGCCCGGTGACTTTGTCATCAAGCAATCCAAGATCCGCGGCCAGTTGTCCGACGGCATGCTGTGCTCCGCCAAGGAGCTCGGCGTGGCGGAGGATGCCGCGGGCCTGCTGATTCTTTCGGACCGACCGGAGTTGGGGCAACCGATCAATGCGGTGCTGCCGCCCGACGATGTGGTTTTTGACATCGAGATCACGCCGAACCGGCCTGATTGCCTCTCTCATCTGGGCATCGCCCGCGAGCTGGCGGCTTGGTTCAGGCTGGAGCTGGTTTATCCACAGGAGAAGTTCAACGGCGACACCGAGACACAGGTGCGCAAGGATCTCTTGGGTGAAGTCGTGGTCGAGGCGCCCGAGGACTGTCCGCTTTATACCGCGCACGTTGTTACCGGGGTAAAAATCGGACCGAGCCCGACTTGGATGCAGGAGCGCCTCAATGCGGTCGGCCTGCGGCCGATCAACAACATCGTCGATGTGGGCAACTACGTCATGTTGGAATACGGCCAGCCGATGCATGCGTTTGACGCCCGGAAAATCGGCGGAGGCCGCATCGTGGTGCGAAGGGCGTCGGATGGGGAAAAGATCACCACCCTTGATGGCAAGGAGCGCGTGCTCAACAGCAGCATGCTGGTCATTGCCGATGCCGCCAAACCGGTGGTCATCGCAGGCATCATGGGCGGCGTTGATTCCGGAGTTGGCGACGACACCACGGATCTCGTCTTTGAAGTGGCCTATTTCAAACGCCAGTCGGTCCGCCGGACATCGAAGCGGTTGGGTCTCGGCTCGGATTCATCCTACCGTTACGAACGGGGTGTTGATCCTCACACGGCTTTGGAAGCCGCTTATCGCGCCATTGATTTGATCCTTGAGACGGCCGGCGGCCAGGTGGTCGGCCCGGCCTTCAAGGTCGGGGGCGATGTGCCTTGGCAGCGCGAAATCGTAGTTACCCACAGTTTCATCTGCGAAAAACTTGGTTTTGAGATTCCCGAGGCTGACATGGAGGCATCATTCCGGGCGTTGGAACTCACTATCAGCCGCGAAGAGCCGACCGATTCCCGTGGTACGGCCTGGACCGTGGCGATACCGAGCTGGCGTGATGACCTCGACCGACCGATCGATTTGGTGGAGGAGGTCCTGCGACTGCATGGCACCGAAAAAATCCCGGCTGCGACGGTTGCCATGCCCGGCCTGGTTGGCGACGACGATCCGGTAGTGCGCTTTAACCAGCGCGTGACGGATTATTTGGTGGGGCACGACTTCCACGAGTGCGTCAACTACACCCTGCGTCCGGCCAAGGAACTTGCCGGTTGGGTTTCACAGACCGCGGCCGTGGAACTCGCGCTCGCGAATCCTTTTGTCGAGGACCAGTCCCACCTGCGCCCTACCCTCATCATGGGTCTGCTCGATACGCTTAAGCTCAACCAGTCGCGCGGCGTGGCGGTTTCCCGGCTGTGTGAGACCGGCCGGGTCTTTATCGAATCGAACGGCCAAAATCTTGAATGCGCCGCGGTTGGCTTCGTGGTCGGGGAGGATGCATCCCGGCAGTGGCGCAAGCGTGAGCCTGTGGATTTTTACGCCGTGAAGCACCATGTTGCCACCTTGGCGGCGGCGGCGGGGATCGATCTCACGCGCCAGCCCATCGTGCCGGTGACCGGCTCCTGCTGCGGATGGCAGGAAGGTCACTCGGCGGCGGCCGGGGAGATGGCCCACGGGTGGGGTGCGCGCTTTGGTTTGCTCAATCTGGCGATGGTCAAGGCGCTGGGAATCGTCGGCAAAGTGTATGCCGGCATTTTCGTAATCCTGCCCGAAAAAATCCCTGCTGGGAGCGGACGGAAGCGTTACGCCGACTTCAGCCTGCAGCCGGCGGCTTGGCGCGACTTGGCGTTGGTGGTTGATGCCACCGTGGCGGCGGAAGAGGTTCGGAAAAATCTGGCCAAGATTGCCCGTGAGGCTGTCGGCAATGCCTTTGTGGTGGAAGCCGTCGGCATCTTCGATGTTTACCAGGGGCAGGGCCTGCCCGAGGGCAAGAAGAGTCTCGCCTTCAATCTCGTGTTTCGAGCGGGCCAGCGCACGCTGACCGACGAAGAGGTGAACCCGGTTTTTCAGAAAATACAGGACGGACTGGCCGGCGTCCCCGGTTACACGATTCGCAAGTAAGCGACCTGATTTCCCATAACATGCCCGGCGCCTACGAACTCGATATTGATCACGTGGCGGCGCTCGCCCGGCTGGCGCTCACGCCTGAGGAGAAGAGCGATTTTTCCCGGCAATTGGGCGGGGTGCTCCAGCACATCGAGCAGCTGCGAAAAGTGGATGTCACCGGAGTGGAGCCGACCGCGCATGCATTTCCCGTGGTGAATGTCTGGGCGGATGATGTGGCCCGGCCCGGCCTCACTGCGGCTGCGGCGCTGCGCAACGCGCCGGCACAGCGGCAAAACATGGTGGTGGTGCCCAAGGTTGTGTAATGAGCGCTGCGATGGCTGCCGAGATCCATTACCAAACGATCGCGACGCTCGCAGCGCGGCTGGCTGCCGGTGAATTGTCCGCGGTCGAATTGATGCAGGCGGTCGTTGACCGCACCCGCGCCGTCGATGATCGGGTTCGGGCGTTCAATTCGCGGGATGAAGTCGATGCGCTGGCGCAGGCGGCGGCCTCGGATGCCCGGCGGGCGGCCGGGGAGGCGAGAGGGCCGCTCGACGGTATCCCGGTCGCCCTCAAGGATGTGATTGCGGTGGAAGGCCAGCCGCTCACGGCCTCCAGCCGCATGCTGGCGGATTTCGTTTCTCCCTACGATGCCACCGTTGTCAAAAAACTGCGGCAAGCCGGTGCGGTGTTGTGGGGCCGGTTGAATCTGGATGAGTTTGCGATGGGTTCATCCACGGAAAACTCGGCTTTTGGCGCGACCCATAACCCATGGGATTTGTCGCGCGTGCCCGGCGGTTCTTCGGGCGGCAGCGCGGCCGCGCTGGCGGCCGGCGAAGCCATCGCCACGCTGGGTTCCGATACCGGCGGCTCCATCCGCCAGCCGGCGGCCTTTTGCGGCGTGGTCGGCCTGAAGCCGAGCTACGGTTTGGTTTCGCGCTATGGGTTGATCGCCTTTGCTTCTTCGCTGGATCAGATCGGACCTTTTGCCCGCACGGTGGATGATGCGGCCATGCTGCTGCAGGTGCTGGCGGGGCACGATCCGCTGGACTCGACTTCCTTTGCGGCGGAGATCCCGGATTACCGGGCGGCGGTTTGCGCCGGCCCGCAATCGCGCCGGCTGGGCATCCCGAAGGAATACTTTGGCGCCGGGCTCGATCCCGAGGTGGCCACCGCGGTGCGGGCGGCGATCGCATTTTACGCCGCCCAAGGCTGGGAGATCCAAGAGGTTTCGCTGCCGCACACCGAGTTCTGCCTCGACACCTATTACATCATCGCAACGGCCGAGGCCTCTTCAAATTTGGCCCGCTATGACGGCATCCGTTACGGCCATCGCAGCCAGTCGGCCGGGGATGTGACGGAGCTTTATGAGAAATCGCGCGCCGAGGGCTTCGGCGCCGAGGTCAAGCGCCGGATCATCCTCGGCACCTACGTGCTGTCGAGCGGTTACTACGATGCGTATTACCGGCGAGCCCAGCAGGTCCGCACCCTGATCCGCGGGGATTTTCTCCGGGCCTACGAACAGGTGGATGCACTGCTCACGCCGACCTCGCCCATGCCGGCCTTCCGGCACGGAGAGAAAGCGGATCCGCTGGCGATGTATCTCTGCGACATTTACACCATTGGCGTGAATCTGGCCGGCCTGCCGGCCATCAGCATCCCGGGCGGTTTCACGCAGGCGGGTTTGCCCATCGGTTTGCAGCTCATCGGCCGGCCTTTCCGCGAGGCTGAGTTGCTGGCCACGGCCCGGATTTATGAGCAGGCCCACGATTGGCATCAACGGCGGCCCAACCCCTGATGAACTACGAAGCCGTCATCGGACTGGAAGTCCACGTCCAGATCAAAACCCGCTCGAAGATGTTCACCCGCGTGGCGGCGGGTTACGGGCATGAGCCCAATACCCTGACCGATCCTGTGGTGCTGGCCTTGCCCGGGGTTCTTCCGGTCATGAACAAGGCCGCGCTGGATGCGGTCATCAAAGCCGGGCTGATGCTGGGTTGTGAAATCGCCCCGGTGTGCAAGTGGGATCGGAAGCAGTATTTCTACCCGGATTCGCCGAAAAATTATCAGATCTCGCAATACGACCAGCCGATTTGCCTCGGCGGTGCGGTGGAGATCGAGCTGCCGGGATCGGCCCGCAACGTGATGGGCGAGCACAAATCCATTCCGCTGACACGCATTCACCTCGAGGAAGACGTGGGCAAGCTGAACCACGGCGCCACGGATTCGCTCATTGATTTCAACCGGGCCGGCACACCTTTGATGGAGATTGTGTCCGAGCCGGCGCTGCGATCGGCAGACGAGGCATTTGCCTATTTGACGGCACTCCGGGCAATCATGGTGCAGGGAGGCATTTCCGATTGTGACATGGAAAAAGGCCAGCTCCGGTGTGATGCCAATATCTCCATCCGCCCGGTGGGGCAGGCTGCGCTCGGGACGAAGGTGGAGCTAAAAAATCTCAACTCCATCTCCTTCGTGCGGGATGGGATCGCCCATGAAATTAAGCGCCAGACGGCAGTGTTGACGCGTGGCGGGACGATTGTGCAGGAGACCCGTGACTACGACGGGCAGACTGGCGCGTCCCAATCGCTCCGCTCGAAGGAGATGGCCCACGATTACCGTTATTTTCCCGACCCCGATCTCATGCCGGTGCAGGTGGATCAGGCTTGGAAGGAGCGTCTCCGCGCGGGGTGTCCCGAGTTGCCGTTCGACCGGCAACGGCGGTATTTCACGGATTTCCAACTGCCCTACACCCTCACCTCAGTCTTGGTGTGGGACCGGGCTCTGGCAGAGTATTTCGAGGCGGCGGCCCGCGCTGCCGGGACCGACAAAGCCCAGGCTGTAGGCAACTGGATCGTGAACGATTTGCTCCGCGAGCTGGGGCAAACCGGACTGGCGCTGGCCGACAGCAAGGTCAGGCCGGAACAGTTGGCGGAGCTTGTCCGCTTGGTGGACACCGGTGTGTTGCTGACCGGTGCGGCGAAGGAAGTTTTTGTCGAAATGTTTGCGACCGGCGAGACACCGGCGGTGGTGGCGCGGCGGCGCGGGTTGGAAGCCGCACCGACTGATGCCGGCGCGCTTGAGCAATGGTGCCGCGAGGCCATCGCGGGCAATGACAAGGCGCGGGCTGAGTTCAAAGCCGGCAAGGACAGCGCGATCAATGCTTTCAAGGGTCCGGTGATGAAGGCGGCGAAAGGCAAAGCCGACCCGAAGGCGGTTGATGCCACCTTGCGCCGTCTCCTCGCCGGCGATTGAACGGCTCCGGCGCGAATTACGCGGCGGGAAGTTGTCCCGTGGCTTGCGGGGGTGGATTTTGCTTTTACGCTTTGGCCATGCAATCACCGCAACCAATCTCACGCCGTTCTCTTCTCATAACCTTGGGTGCCGGCGCGTTCATGCTTGGGTTGGGGCTGAGAGCGGGGCCGGGCGGCGGTGAGAGCGGTAAGTCCGGCACGCCCCAGCCGTTTGTCTTGCCAGATTTGGGCTATGCCTACGATGCCTTGGAGCCGCATTTCGATGCGTTGACGATGGAGATCCATCACACCCGGCATCATCGCGCCTACATCGACAACGCCAACCGGGCCTTGGCAGCCCACCCGGAATTGCAGCGGCTCACGGCCGAGGAAATCGTGCGCGACCTCGCGGCCATGCCTGCGGCCATCAGGGAGACGTTGCGCAACAATGTCGGCGGCCACCTCAATCATGCGTTGTTTTGGCAGGTGGTTGCACCTCGTGAGGGTGGCGGGCCGGATGGCGAACTGGGCGCAGCCATCACCGATGTCTTCGGCTCTTTCGGCGAATTCAAAACCCGGTTTACCCAGGCGGCGATGCAGCGCTTTGGCAGCGGTTGGGCTTGGCTGAGTCTGCATGACGGCGCCCTGCGCGTGCATTCCACGGCGAATCAGGACTCACCGCTGATGGAGGGTGCAGTGCCGTTGCTCGGCTTGGATGTCTGGGAGCATGCCTATTATTTGGGCTACCAGAACCGCCGGGCGGACTATGTCGGCGCATTTTGGTCGACCATCAACTGGCCGCAGGTCGCGGCCTATTTTGCCGCAGCCAAGAGGGCGTAAAAAAAGCGCGGACCCGAAGGTCCGCGCCGCAAATTCGAAAAACCAAACTTCAGCGTTTGATCGCAGGGAGGTTCACGGCGTTACGTGCAGCGGCCGGCGCCACGCCGAAGAATTCGACGACGTGGCTCAGGTTTTCATAGCCGCGCGCGCGAAGGGTCTCCTCGATCTTTCCCATCACCTGCTGCAGTTCGGCGGCCGTTTCCGCATCAACCTCATCCACGCGGTTGGTGGCTTTGCAGACGATGTGGTAGCGCTTGGCCTCGCCCAAGCTCAGCTCATAAAGGCTGGTGCCGTTGTGATAGAAGGAACGCCGGACCAGGCCGATTTCCTCGAAGGCTGCAAGGCACCGGTAAACCGTCACCAAATCGCAGGAGCCGGATGCGAGCTCGGCATGGATCTGCTCGATGCTCGTGGGGTGCGCACGCTCGAGCATGGCCGTGAGAATGGCTATGCGTGGTTGCGTGATGCGCAATCCGGCGGATTTCAGCTTGGTGCATGCCAGTTCAAGCAAGTTCGCACCGGTGGTGGAATCGGCCAAAGGATGATTCGTTTGAGTGGAAGCTATCATGATTTTGTCACAATGGTGTAAACGCCCCATTTCTTTGCGAGGGAATAGTCGCGATTTGGTGGCAATTTGCAGTTAGGTATGAATCTACCTAGCAGCTCGTAAGACGCGAAAATTTGAGAAGTTGCGGACGGGAAAATGCTGTGCTACCGAGAGCATCTTATCTATGAAAGATCCGGACTTTGACGCAGTTGTCGCCCTCATCATCAAGGAAGATCCCCGTTTCGACAAGCGGGCCTACAACTTCCTGAGGCTGGCGCTCGACCAAACGGTCAAGGAGCTGAGGAAAAAGGACGCCGGCCGGGCCGGTAAGTCTTTCCATGTCACTGGACCGGAGCTGCTTGAAGGGCTTCGCGTCTATGCCTTGGAGCAATACGGCCCACTGACCAAAACGGTGCTGAACGAGTGGGGGCTGAAGCGTTGCCGGGATTTTGGGGATATGGTCTTCAATCTGATCGACCACGGCATTTTCAGCAAATCCAGCAGTGATCAGCGGGAGGATTTTTCGGATATCTATACGTTCGAAGAGGCGTTTGTCCGGCCCTTCCAGCCCAAGCGCCGACAGCAGCAGGGGCCGGCGGCCGCCGGCTCGCTGAGTCCGGCCTGAGTTACTTTCACCAAACCGCCTCTTCATACATGGCCAATCGCAGCTCGTCCCGGGCCGATCTGAAACTGCTCGAAAACTTCTGGCGCGAACCGGTCATGCGCTCGGTTCTGCCCAACGGATTGACCGTGCTGCTCAAGCCCGATGCCGGGGCGCCGGTCGCCTCGGTGCAGTTGTGGGTCAAGACCGGCAGTATCCATGAAGGCGAGCACCTGGGTGCGGGGCTTTCGCATTACCTTGAGCATCTTCTGTTTAAGGGCACGACCACGCGGGCGGGGCGCGAGATAGCCGCCACCGTGCAAGCGCATGGCGGCGATATCAACGCCTACACGACCTTTGACCGCACGGTATATTACATCGACCTGCCAGCCAAGGCCGTGGATGTCGCCATCGAGCTGCTCGCCGACATGGTGTTGCGCTCGACCCTGCCGGCCGAGGAAGTAATCCGGGAGAAGGACGTGATCCTCCGCGAGATCGCGATGGGGCAGGACGACCCGGACCAGCGGTTGGGCGAAGCCCTGTTCGAGACGGCTTTCCGCAACCATCCCTATCGTTATCCGATCATTGGTCACCGCGAAGTGTTTGCCGCGACCACCCGGGAGGAGTTGCTGGCGTATTACCGGCAACGCTACGCTCCGAACAATCTGGTGGTCGTGGTCGCGGGTGACATCAATCCCGCGGAGACGGAGGCGGTCATCCGGCGGCATTTTGGTGAAGAGCCCCGGCGGCGCTTGGCTCCGGTGCTGGTGCCGGCCGAATCGAGCCAATTGGCCGCGCGTGCCTTGCACCGCCACGAGGAGGTCGAGGTTTCCCGGGTCGGGCTGGCTTGGCCGATCCCGGGGCTGACGCATGCCGATGCCCCCGCTTTGGACGTATTGGCCACCGTGCTGGGGGCGGGGGACAGTTCGCTGCTGTGGCAGGAGATACGCGAGCGCAGCGGCTTGGTGCATTCGATTGATGCCACCAGTTGGAATCCCGGTGACCTTGGGTTGTTCTACATTTCGTTTACGTGCGAACCGGCCAAGCGCGAAGCCGCCACGGCGGCGGTGCTTGCCGCGCTCCAGCGCTGGTCCCGCCGCGGGCTGACCCCGGCGATGCTGCGCAAGGCGATGCGTCAGCTCATGGTGGGTGAAATCAATTCGCGCCGCACGATGTCGGGCCAAGCTTCGCGGCTTGGTTTGGCTGAGGTGGTGGTGGGGGATCTGGATTATGGCCGGGCCTATTTCCGGCAGTTGGCCGGTTTGACGACCGCGGACCTGCGTCGCGCCATCACCGCATATTTGATTCCGGATCGGCTCACCACGGTATCGCTCAATCCCAAGCAAACCACTGCCGCAGGCCCGGTGAGCGCGGAAACAACCGGCAAGCTGGCGGATTTCGAGGAGATCTTCCTGCCCAACGGTGCGCGTATCTTGCTGCAGCCCCATCGCCGGCTGCCCAACCTACACCTACGCATCTCCTGCCTTGGTGGGGCGTTGCATGAATCGCCCGGCCGGCGCGGCGCCACGGCTCTTCTGGCCACGATGCTGACGAAGGATACCCGGCGGCGCTCCGCCGCGGCCGTTGCCCGGTTCATCGAGGAAGTGGGCGGCACGTTTTCCGCCTTCGCCGGCAACAACAGCTTCGGCCTCGCCACGGAGGTGTTGTCGTCGGAAGCAGACCGTGCCCTGACGGTGTTGGCCGATGCCGTGCTCGAACCGGCTTTCCGCGCCGGCACTTTCAAAATCGAGCGTGAGGCCCAGCTTGCCGCCCTGCGGCTCGACAATGACGAAGTGGTCACGCGCGGCCGGAAGCTTTTGCGGCAAAAATTTTTCGGCCGGCATCCGCTGGCCTTCGAATCCCAGGGCGATGAAGCCGGGGTCGCCGCGCTGACCATCGCGGACCTCAAGGCGATGCACGCCCGCCTGCTCGTGCCGGGCAACATTGTGCTCAGCGTAGCCGGAGATTTCGACCGGGCGAAACTGTTACCCCGGTTGCGCGCTTTCCTTGGGCGTTTGCCGCGTGGAGGTGACGTCGGCTCCACGGTTCGGTTCGAGTCGCCCCTGGCGGAAGATTTTCTTGAGATTCAGCCGAAGCAGCAGGCGGTGGTTTATGAAGCTTACCCGACCCCGGCTCTGCGGGCGCCTGATTTTTATGTCGGCGAGGTTGCCGACGAACTTTTCAGCGGCATGTCCTCGCGGCTGTTCGAGCGGGTAAGGGAAGAGAAGGGGCTCGCCTATTTTGTGCGTTCGGCGCGCGTGATCGGCACCGATGCCGGGATGTTCTATTTTCTCGCGGGCACGGCGCCCGGCAGCGAAGGGGCGGTGCAGGCGGAGATCACCGCGGAGATTGCCCGGTTGGCGGCCGGGCAAGTGGAGCCGGCCGAATTGCAGCGTTGCCAGGTGCGCCTGAAGGCGGGGCGCTTGATGAGCCTGCAGACCAACGCCGCCCGGGCTGCGCAAGCCGGCTTGAATGCGATCTACGGTCTTCCCCGGGACGAATGGCAGAACTACGGCGCGCGCGTAGATGCCGTTACCGTGGCCGACTTGGCGCGATTTGCGCGTGGATACCTCCGGCCTGACCGGCGGGTGCGTTTGGTGGTCAGGCCGTGAACACGCTAGACGCACTGTTCCCGGCGGAAGATTTCCGTTTTCAACTCGGGTTGCAGCGCGGGGATCCGGCGGAGTTTTTCAGGCCCAAGGACGATTCGGGCCGGCTGCTTGGTGAGCGCCGCCGCTGGTTGACCGAAGCGCCGGAGCGCTACGCCGCGCTGCGACCGGGGCATGAGCGATTGCTTGATGTTACCGGCGACTTGTTGGCCGGCTGGGGTCTATCCGGGCCGAAGCCGCCGTGGACGCTTTCGGGATTTGGCGCTGCCATCGAACCGGATCTGTTGTGGCTGGCAGCGGATGAGAACGGAGTCTTCCGACTGGTAGGCGGTGTGCTTTGTTTCCCCACAGGTTGGGCGCTGGAGGAGAAGATCGGCCAACCGATGGAGTTTATCCATGGGCCGGTGCCGGGCCTCAATGCGGGGCTGGGCTCGCAAATCGGGCAGTTTCTCTCCCGGATGAAACCGGATGCTGCCTATTTACGACACAACTGGGGTTTGGCGGCCACGGCCGAGTTGAACCTTCATCCTTCCCTCCGCCGACCGCGGCCATCGCTGCCACTGGACCCGGCCTGCCTGTGGTTGCGGGTGGAGCATCAGCTCCTTTTGGCCCTGCCGGGCGGCGGGGTGCTGTTTGCCATTCGCATTGAGCTGATGGAAATCGCTGCGGTTCAGAATCATGCTACGGCAGCCCACGGGCTTAGCCGGGCTTTGCGCAGTATGCCGGAGGCGGTGGCGGCTTACAAAGGCATTGCCGAAATCCGGTTGGAACTGGCCGATTGGCTGGTGGCCTGAAGGCCGGTTGCTCTTGCCCGGCCCGGGTGCGCCAGTCAGAATGGCCACGTTATGAAAAAGTTAACCCTAAAACTGATAGGCATGCTGGCGGCCCTCTCGCTGGCATTTGTTGTCACCGGTTACAGTGGTGAATCCAGCGACTCCAAGGCTCCTTCCAAGGAGGCGTTGAAGAAGTATGACAAGGATGGCGACGGCAAGTTGAGCGAAGAAGAGCAGGCAGCGCGCAAGGCCGACATTGCGGCCAAGGGGGCTGCAACCCGCAAAGCCAACGTGGAAAAGTATGATACGGATGGCGACGGCAAGCTCAGCAAGGAGGAGCGCGAGGCCAAGAAAGCGGCGGAAGCTGCCGAAAAGGCCGAGAAGAAAGCCGAACGGGAAGCCAAGAAGGCGGAAAAGAAGTCCAAGTAGACTTGCCGCCGGTCTTGTTACAAATGAACCCCGGTCAACCACCACCGGGGTTTTTTCATGCCCGGTTTTTGGGCGACTCGACGGCGGCTCCGCTCCACTTGAGCTTGGTGCGCACCACGGCGAAGTGCGAATAGTCCGGCCGCTGCACCAGGGGCAGCGTGCGCTTGGAGATGGAGATTTCGATGGGCGAGCCCACGCCGACCTTGAGGTTGCGCTGTCCGTCCATGGCGACGAGCAGTTGCGAGCCTTCCGAGCGGTTGCAGACCCGCAGCCGGGTGCCTTGGCGGAAGATGATGGAGCGGTTGCTCAGCGTGTGCGGACAGATGGGGGTCATCGCGATGACCTCCGCACCGGGATGGATGAGCGGGCCCCCGGCGGAGAGATTGTAGGCGGTGGAGCCGGTGGGGGTGGAGAAAATCAGGCCGTCGCAATAGTATTCCGTGACCAGTTCGTCGTCGGCGAAGACCTCCAGGCGGACGAGTCGGGAGTTCACCGCATCCTTGATCAGCACGTCGTTGAGGGCGAGATCGTGGGAGCCGGGGCCCGTCGAGCAATCGAGCATGGAGCGGTGGGCAATCTGGTATTCGCCCTGCAACAGTTCCGCGAAATGCGCCCGGGCTTCTTCCGCCGAAAAGGTGGTGAGGAAACCGAGGCTGCCCCGGTTGATGCCGATGATCGGAACCTGGGAGCGGACGGATTCGCGCGCGACGCCGAGCAGCGTGCCGTCGCCGCCGATGACGCAGCAGACATCGCAGCCCCGCAGGTAGCCGGCGGGCAGCGGGAAGCGGCTGGTGGATTTCACGCCGAGGCCGCCGCGGCGGGCGGTGGCCATGAGTTCGCGGGCCAGCGCGGCGGCGCCGGCCTTCTCTTCGTTGATGACGAAGGCGAGTTTGCGGAGTGGCTTCATGCGGTGGGGAAGGTCGCCCGAAACGCCGGTTTCCGCCAGTTCATTCTGCCTTGGCCAGCACCAGCAGGAACTCGCGGTTGCCGTCCGCGCCGGTGATGGGCGAATCCATGTGCCCGACCAGCCGGGCGCCACGGAGCTCCGCGAGGGCGAAGTCGCGCACGCCGGCGAGCGTTGCCTCCTGCACGGCGGCATCACGGATGACACCGCGCCCTTTGTCCGCCTCGGCCTTGCCGGCTTCGAACTGCGGCTTCACCAGCGCGATGAGCCTGCCGCCGGTGCGCAGCAGCGGCCAGACGGCCGGCAGCACGGACTTCAGGGAGATGAAGGAGAGATCCATGACGATGGCATCGAAATCGGGCCGGGGTAGCGCGGCGGGGGTGAGGTGGCGGGCGTTGATCTTTTCCAGATTGGTCACGCGGGGATCGGACCGGAGCTTGGCGTGAAGCTGCGCGCGACCGACATCCACGCACACCACATCCGCCGCACCGGCCTGCAGGGCGCAGTCGGTGAAGCCGCCGGTCGAGGCGCCGACGTCGAGCACGTGCGCACCAAGCAGATCGAGGGCGAAGCGCTCCAGCGCGGCGGTCAGCTTTTCACCGCCGCGGCTGACGAAACGCGGCGTTTGCACAACGGTGAGTTCGAGGTCGGCGGGGAACACGCGGCCGGGCTTGTCGAGCCGGGCGGTGCCGTGCAGGACGCGGCCGGACATGATGAGCGCCTTGGCTTGGGCGCGGCTCTCTGCGAGTCCCCGGGCCACCAGCAGCTCGTCGAGGCGAAGTTTGGCGGCCGACATGGGCGGATCAGATCTTCGCACCGACGGCCTGCATTAAGGCCCGGGCGATGACGGCGTGGCCGATGATGTTGGGGTGCACGCGGTCCCAGGCGATGGCGTTGGCGTGCAGGTGTTGCAGCACGGGCTCGAAAGCGGCCTGGGTGTCGATGAACAGCGCGTCGTGGCGGGCGGCGACTTTTTTGACGAGGGCGCCGTATTCATCCATCCGGGCGCGCATCGCATCGGCGCGGTTGGGCTCGATGTAGAACGGCGCCATCATGATCAATCCCTTGAGCTTGGGGCGGGTTTTGCGTGCGAGTTCGTTGAGCGTCTTTTCATAGACCGCGGGTGAAATGTGAATCTCGGTCTGCCGCGGGAGATCGAACTGCCGCCACACGTCGTTTACGCCGATCATGATCGCGAGCCAGTCGGGCTTGAGATCGAGCACATCGGTCTGCCAGCGGGCTTTGAGGTCGAGCACGGTGTTGCCCGACGTGCCCATGTTGACGAGCCGCAGGCCGTGCCCGGGATAGGCGGTCGTGAAAAAGCCCTCAAGGAGCGACACGTAGCTTTTGCCGACCGCGCCAAACAGGCCTTCGCCGATGGGGCGGGCGCGTTCGCAGTCAGTGATCGAGTCGCCGATGAAGACGAGTTTGCTGTGCGGGGCGATTTTCATGCGCCCGGCAGCGTAGGGATGTGCGCCGGCTTGGCCAGCCGATCGTTGCCGGGTCAGTTCGCGACCAACGGAAACAGCTCGCCGTCGAGTTTCTGCCCGGGCGAGAGCTTGAGCGGGTCGGTGACCGGATGCGGCGCGGGCGTGTAGGTCGTGCCGTCGGGCATGTAGATGATGGCGATGGCCTCGCGCATGCCGTCGGAGCGGTTGGGGCCGGCGTAGTGGAAGGTCATGCCGTTGTGCACGGTGCAGGAGCCGGCCTTGAGTTCGCAGGTGACGGGCTTGATGCCTTTGGTCTGCGGGGCCACGGCGTGGAGATCCTGCGGGTCGGCGAGGTTAACCGGCGCGATGTCCAAGTGCTTCTGGGTGCCGGGGAGAAATGACATGCAGCCGTTGTGGATGGTGGCATCGCGCAGCGCGATCCAGATGGTGAGCTGGTGCATCTTCTGCTGGTGCGGCCAGTAGGGCGTGTCCTGATGCCACGGGGTCTTGGCCCCGGTGTGCGGCTCCTTGAAGAGGGCATGATCGTGCCACAACCGCACGTTGAGTCCGCTCAGGCGGGCGGCTATGCGGCCGAGGCGCGGGTCGAGCACGAAGGGCTTCACCGCCGGGTAGCGGGGCCAGAGGTTTACGCACTGGATGAAAATCTGCTCGTAGCTGCTCTTTTGCCGGTTGGGGTCCTGCTGGGCGGTGTCCTGTTTCACCGCGTCGTTCACGGCGTTACGGAAGGCCTCCAGCTGGTCGCCGGTAATGACGTCGTTGAGTTGGATGTAACCGTCGCGTTGGTAGGCGGCGATCTGTTGCGGGGTGAGGGGGTAATCGTCCTGCATGAAAGTGTGGGTGGGTGCTGAACAAGTGAACTTTAGCGAGAAGACGTCAAAGTTTTTGCCGTCCGGGCGACCAGCAGGTGGTGCGTCCGCCGATCTCCTCGCGTAGGAGCGGGACACGCGTGCGCGGGCAGCGTCCACCGTCTTCCCAGCGATGATTGAAAAGCCAACTGTCGGGGATGTGGAGGTTCAGATCGGGCGGCAGTTTGCCGCCGACGCCCGCGATGGTGCGGAGCGCGAGCCGGCAGACTTGGCGGCACTCGCGCCAAAGCGTTTGAGCTTCCGTCGATGAAAGTGATCCGGCGGTGCGGCGGGGATGGATGGCGGCGCGCCAGAGGACTTCGTCGGCCATCCAGTTGCCGATGCCGGGGAATTGCTCCTGCATGAGCAGGACGGCCTTGATGGGCGTGCGGCCCCGACGCTGCAGAAAGGCGGCAACTGTCTCGACGGTGAAGTCCGCGGAAAGAATGGCCGGGGCGATTTTTGTCCACCAATCGGGAGCAGTCTTGCCGTGGTGATACTGGACGCGGCCAAACATGCGCGGGTCGGTGAAAGCCAAGGTGTGGCGGTGGGTCTGCAGCGCGAGGTGGTCGTGCTTTTTCGGGAGATAGTCGGCCGGCTGCACCGACAACTCGCCGCTCATGCCAAGGTGGATGCCCAGCCAAAGATCGCCGCTGAAACGGAAAAGCATCTGCTTGGCGGCGGCTTCCGAGCCGATGAACCGCGCACCGGTGAGGGCGCGTTTGAAAGCCGGCAGGGGGATGCCGCGGAGGAGCTTTTTGCCGTCGTGGGTGTGGACCGCCGTGATGGTCTGTCCCTTGGCGGCAAGGTGCCAGCGCTTGCGGTAGAATTCAGCCTCGGCGAGTTCGGGCATTGGTCAGAGGGTCGCAACAAAGGCGGAGAAATCGGCAAACACGGGCACGCGGTTGGCCGCCACCTCGGGCAGGGTGGACGGATCGATTTTGCCAGTGCGGACGGCCGCGACGTTGATTTTGGCGACGAGGCCGGCGCCGATGTCGGCCGCGGAGTCACCGACCATCCAGCATTGTGCGGGATCGAGGCCGTGGCGGGCGCGCATTTCGAGGATGAAGCGAGGGGAGGGCTTCCGATAGACGACGGGCTGGCCGGGCGCTTCGGGGGCAATGCACACGGCGTCAAAGAGCGGCGAGCCTAGGCCGATGAGTTCCTCCATGCGGGCATTGACGCGCTGCGTATCATCCTGCGTGTGATAGCCGCGGCCGATGCCCGACTGGTTGGTGAAGAGGAAGAGTTTGTAACCGAGATCTCGCGCGCGGCGCAGGGCGGCGGTCGTGCCGGGAATCAGTTCCACTCCGGCAGGATCGGCGAGATAAACCTTGTCGAGGATGAGCGTGCCGTCGCGGTCGAGAAAGAGGGCGCGGCTCATGGCTCGTGCGCAACGTAGGCGAGGAGCTCTTCCGGTGTGACGGTGGCGGTGCCGAGTTTGCCGACGACGACGCCCGAGGCGGCGTTGGAGAAGTGGGCGGCCTGCTCGAGACTGGCGCCGGCGGCGAGGGCGAGCACGAGTCCGGCAAGCGCGGTGTCGCCCGCACCCGAGACATCAAAGACCTCGCGGGCGGCGGTGGGGATGATCTTGAGGACTTTGCCCTTCGCACTGAGCAGCATGCCCTCCTCGCCGAGCGTGACGACAAGGTTGCGGGTGCGGTAGCGCCGGTGCAGCCGCGCGCAGACCTCGGCCGCAGGAAAAGGGTGGTGCGGAGCGGGCTCCATGCCGGCCAGTTGCAGGGCCTCGCGCTTGTTCGGGGTGATGAGGTCGAGGTTGCGGAAGGCGAGCGGGTGTTTGGGCTTGGGGTCGAGGGCGATGAGCTTGCCGGCGGCGCGCGCGATCCGGGTGACGCTGGTGACCAATGCGTCGGACAAAATGCCCTTGGCGTAATCGGAGAGAATCACGGCGTCGGCGGCGCGGATGGCGGCACTGAACAGGGTCTTGGCCTGGGCGGCCGTGACGGCGTAGTGGGGTTGCGGGGATTCGCGGTCGAGCCGGCAGAGCTGCTGGTTTTGCACGAGCACCCGGGTCTTGACGATGGTGGCACCGGTGCCGGGGGTGGTGACGGTGACAATGCCTTTTTCGTGCAGGAGCCGCTTGAGCCGGATCCCGGCCTCGTCGTCACCGATGAAACCGGCGACGGTGCATTGCGCGCCGAGTGAGGCGAGATTGAGGGCGACATTGGCGGCGCCGCCGGCAGTCCAGGTGTCGCGCGCGATCTCGACGACGGGCACGGGGGCCTCGGGCGAGATGCGGGTGGCGTCGCCCCAGATGTAATGATCGAGCATCACATCGCCGATGACGAGGATGCGCAGCTGGGCGATTTTTCGGAGAAGGGCGGGCAGTTGCTTCATCGGATTTCCCAGTCGTAGGGATGCCGGGAGAGCATTTTGGCGCCGGTGGCGGTTACCTGCACGACGTCCTCGACGCGGCAGCCGCCTAGGCCGGGGTAATAGAGCCCGGGCTCGATGGTGACGACCGCGCCTTTTTTGAGCGGCATCGAGACGCGGGCCGACAGGCTGGGTGCTTCGTGAACCGCCAGCCCCAGCCCGTGGCCGGTGCCATGGAAGAAACCGGTGGAGCCGTTGTTGCCGTGTTCGGTCCTATATCCCGCGGCGTCGAAGGTGGCGACGACTTTATGGTGCACTGCTCGGCCATCCACGCCGGCGCGCACGGCTTTGATCGCGCGACCGTGGGCCGCCTTGACCGTCGCGCAAAGTCGGCGCTGCGCCTCCGACGCCCGGCCCTTGAGGTAGGTGCGGGTCATGTCGCCGAAATAGCCCGTGGCCACCACGCGCGGGAAATTGTCGATGATGATGAGCTGGTGCGGCCGCAGCGGACCGGAGCCGCGCTCGTGCGGGTCGCAGGCTTGGTCGCCGCCGGCCACGATGGTGTCGTCGGGACGACCGCCCTCGGCGAGAATGGCGGACTCGATGGCAAAGCGCAGGCGCTCGGACGTGAGCGGTTTGCCCTGATAGCTGAGGGAGCGGCCCTTGATGCGCGCGGCGCGGAGGATTTTCTCCGCGACGGTGAAGCCCACGGCGCTCAGCCGGTTGCCCTCGCGGATGGCCGCGGCCTCGGCGGCGGTTTTGATCTCACGCTCGGGAAACATCGCTCCATCGGCCACCTCGACCCGCAGGCCAAGCGCGCGCAGCTTGAGCAGCAATCCGGCGGGAAACTCATCGGGCACCCGGAAGCCACGCAGCCGTTGGGCGCGGGCGAGCTCGGCGATGATCTCGGCCACGCCGACCTTGACGTTGGGGTGGCGGCGCTGGGCGCGCTCGCGCCACTCCTCCAGTGGGAGCACGGCATCGAAGGTCCGGGCCTTTTTCACCCGGCCGAGTTCGAGCGCGCTCTGGACGGTGAGCCGCTTCCGGCCGGAGCCCAAAGTGATAAAGGGGTCGTGCACGCCGACGCGGCTGAAATACAACTGGTCGGCACTGCGACCGGTGTCGGCATAGAGGAGCGGGGCGAGGGAAGATCGGGCCACGGGATGGAAGAGAGGTTGAATTATCCGGCGGGGTGATTAACCACGGAGTCCGTGAAAAACGCAAATCCGGTTTCGTGGGCATGGCGCGGCTGGCTGGTGCTGATCGTCGCGCTGGGCATGGCGGGCTGCGCCCGCAGCGAGGCGAACAAGCCGGCGGCCTCCAAGACGGTCGCGGACTGGTTTGTGATCAAGGTGGACGATCATCCCGTGCGCATGCAACTGGCGGTGCTGGAGGCCGAAATGCAGCGCGGGTTGATGGGCCGGCGGGAGCTGGGCCGGGACGACGGCATGCTCTTTGTTTACCTGCGGCCCACGCGGCTCAGTTTTTGGATGCGCAACACCTCGCTGCCGCTCGACATCGGCTACTTTACGCCGGCGGGAGTGCTGGCGGAGATCTACCCGTTGTATCCCTTTGACGAGACCCCGGTGGCTGCCCGCAGCGCGGGCCTGCAGTTTGCCTTGGAAATGAACCAAGGCTGGTTTCGCGCCAACGAGGTGCGTCCCGGCGCCCAGCTGGATCTGGCTGCGCTGGCCGTTGCGCTGAAGGAGCGCGGCTTCGATCCGCAGAATTTCAGGTTGCCGTGAGGCTTATTCGTCCTCGTCGCCGAGGCGGCCGCCTTTGACGACTTTGAGATCGTCCTTGGGAATGTCGTTGTCGGTGCGGACTACGAGAACGGGGGTCTTCGTCTTCACCCAGCACTCGGCTTCCTTGAAGAACTTCGCGGGCACGTTTTCCAGCGTGTCGCCCACGGTCTTGGCGGGGAGCAGCCGGCCTTTCTTGCTGGCGTTGAACTCGTAGGCGGCCCGGTGCACGCGCTCCAGCGTGCTGGCCACGCTCTTGTCCTCGGGAATTTGCAGCACCCAGGCAACAAAGTCTTCCTCGGGCAGGATGCCTTTGGGGTCTGACGCGAGCACGACGAACTGCTTTTTCACCGCCGGCGGTTTCTCTTCTTCGCCGGGGTCGGGCTGCGCGGCGAGGTTCATTTCCTCGATCACGCGCCGCAGCAAGGCCGGGTCCAGTTGGTTCTTTTTCAAAATTTCGGCGACCTTGTTGACGTCAATTTTCGGCATGGCGTTTGGCGGTGAAAAGCCATGAATGGACACGAATGGATGCGAATGTAAAGGCCGGGGCGGGCGAAGAGTGGTTTGATGTGGTGAATGCGCGGGACGAGGTCGTCGGCCGCGAGCGCCGGGCGGTGGTGCATGCCCGCGGGCTCTGGCACCGGGCCGTGCATGTGCTGGTATTCAACCCCGCCCGGGAGGTGTTTCTGCAAAAGCGGTCGCTGGCCAAGGATATGTCGCCGGGGCTGTGGGATTCATCGTGCTCGGGCCATCTGGATGCCGGCGAGGATTACGATGTCGCCGCGCGCCGCGAATTAGACGAAGAGCTGGGCCTGCGGCTGCCCGCGCCGCCGGTGCGCTGGTTCCGGGTGGAGGCGTGCCGCGAAACCGGCTGGGAGTTTTGTTGGGTTTACCGGCTGGCGCACGCGGGGCCGTTTGTGCTGCACCCGGAAGAAATCGAACGCGGCGAGTGGCGCACACCGGCCGAGGTAACGGCGGCGCTGGAGCAGCACCCGGAAAATTATTGCTCGGCGTTCCGACTCATCTGGAGCCGGCGGCCGGCCGGAGCGGTTTAGAAATAGCGTAGAGTGGATAGGTAGGGTCAACGTTCCATATTTTCGATACAGGTGGACGCGCAGGTCTCACTGCGCGTCGAGCGCGTTTAGCCGGCAGAGGGACCTGCCGGCCCACCCCAAAGATTGGCCAAGTCAAAGTCTACTTTCCAGGGGGCGGTGGTATAAGGCCGGCGCTACCGCACCGCGGTGTGACGACCGCGCGAAAAATTAAACCGCGCTACCGCGTGGGGCCGGGGCGGCGGGTGCGGCCGCTGATCGCGCCGGGGCCGGACTGGGCGCTGAGGCGCTTGATCTCATCGAACTGTTTTTGGGTGATGAGGCGGCGGGGCAGGCGTCTTTCCGCCTCGTAAATGAGACGTTCACGGTCGTCGTTATCGGGCTCGTGTGGCTCCCACGGGGTGTGGTGCCCTTGGTGGCGCGTCCACTGGATATTGCCGCCGTGCACGACGGCGCTGACTTGGTATTTGCGGCCTTCGGTGTCCTTGTTCCACCAGCCGAACTCGATGCTCATGGAAACCGTATGGCGGGAAGCTCAGGCGGTGGCCAAGGCAAATTCCGCCAAGGTGACGGCGGGGCGGGCTTCGCCGCGCCGGAGGGTGATGCGGCGGAGGGCGATGTGATCCGGTGCCACCTCGACCAACTGCGGGCCGAGCGGCGGACAGAATGAGCCGGTGTTGATGATCACCATGCCGCCGGGAAGGCGCCAGCAGCCGGGCCGATGCGTGTGCCCGACGATGATGAAACGAACCTCGGGACGGTGATGTGCGGCCAAGCGGGCCATGCGCCCCTGATGCTCGGCCCAAGCGCGGAGGATGCGGGGAATGCGGCCGGGGGGCCAGAGGGTGTCGCGGAGAAAGCTGCGCAGATAGCGCCAAGGGTTGGGCTCGGACTGGTGTTGCTGGGGAATGGCCGCGGCGGCGCGCCGGTGGGCGGACAGCAGGGAGGGCAGCGAGGCGTCGGGCTCTGCCAATCGGGCGGCGGCCACCAACCGGCGGGCGTGAGGAGAATCGCGACCCCACGGCACGATGTCCTCAAAGGCGATGTCGCCGTGCGTGATCAAAACCTGCCCGCCGGCAAGCTCGTGCCAGTGTTGCGGGGAGAGGTCGGGATCGTGGTTGCCGGTCAGCAGCCGGACTGGAGCCGGGGCTTGCCGGGCAAAGGCGAGGACTTCCGCGCGCAGCCGCTCGGAAACCGCGGGGTAGCTGGGGCGGGTGTCGAGGGTGTCGCCGTTGAGAATAAGTTCGGCGGCGCCGGCGAACAGAGGGCCGAGCCCGCGCAGGTTCGTGATCCGGCTGGCGCGGTCGCCGAAGTGCACGTCGGAGATGATGCGGATGGGTGGAGTGGCGGGCACGACGGGGATGAAAAGAAGCGCGGCGGGCGAGACTGGCAATCACGGAGCCGGGGGCTTGTCGCCGCCGCGCGTTTCTGTCCAAGTCCGGCGCGTGCAAATGTTTATCATTATTTTTGCGCTGGCGCTGGCCCGGACGGGGTTGCGGCGGACCGGGCCGACATGATCGCGCGCATCCATGTCGAGGCGGTCGGCGGGCCCATGCGGATCAATCTGCTGAACACACTGGAGGCCACCGGCCACGTGGACTTCGACGGCCGTGAGATGCGTTTCCGGTTGTTGGCCGAGCGGCTGAACTGTCTGCGCATGGAAACCACGCTGGCCGGCCGCCGGCTGGTGCAGGGCACGGATGGGGTGGAGGCACCCTGGCAGTATGCGTCGGGCGAAACCGGCGGCGTCAGCCGACTCGGCGGGCAGACGGCGCGGGATTTTGCGGCGGATTCGGAATTTGACGATCCGCTCGTGGATTACGCGGCGCGCGGCTACGTGCTCGATTACGCGGGGGAGACGACGATAGACGGCCGCAAGCAGTTCAAGCTGCTGGTGACGCGCCGGCTGGTGGATTCGTATTTTCTGCTGGTGGACGCGGAGACCTATTTCATCACGCGGCGGGTGACGACCCAGGTGCGCGGGGGTCTGGAGACGGTGCGGGAATCAGTGCATGGAGATTTTCGCCCCGTCGGGGGCGTAATCATGCCGCACCGGATAACCGTGAACATCGACGGCCGCCGGCTGCACGAGACCGTGATGGAAACGGTGACGCCGAACGTCCGCGTGCCGCCGGGCAGCTTTACACCGCCGCAGGAATAAAAAGCGGCGCCCGCAATGGGCGCCATGAAAGGTGGTGGAACCGGCGACGGAATCAGCGCTTCATCCCGGGCAGGCCTTGAAGGCCCTGCATGAGGCCGCCCATGTCGAACTTTTGGTAACCTTCAGGCGGGGCGAAGAACGAGTCGGCGAGAGCTTTGCGCTCCACAGCCGTGGCCTCCATGCGGAAGGTCTGTTTGTTCTTGGTCGTGGTGGTGACGCGCAGCGAGAAGAAGTTTTGGCCGGCAATGGCGCGTTCCCAACCGGGAGTGGGCGCCTTGCGCATACCGCCACCCATGCCGCCGCCGAGCCCGCGGAAGGAGCCTAGCTCCTCGGTGGCCAGATTTCGGTGACGCCCTCCTTCGAGGTGGCGAGATACTTGGTGCAGGCATAGCCGATGATGGTCTCGGTGACGCCGGTCTTCTCCAGTTTGACGTCCTCGGGCTTGTGGCCGGAGGCGGCCTCGGCGGCCTGCTCCAGCGGCATGACTATATACATCGGCTGTCCGGGCATGAGCATAATCATCTCCATTTTTTTAATCCAGAATGGCGGTGGCGTTCATGCCGCCGGTCTGGATATCGGTGCGGATCTGATGGCCCTTGATGCTGTAGGCGAGCGGCATGGCTTTGTTGCGGCCGTCCGTCATCGTCATCTGGATGGTGCCTTCGAAGTCCTTGGCGTGCAGGCCGGCGGGAGCGGTGCAGGTGAAGAGCATAAGAACGGGGACGAGGAATTGTTTCATACGGGGGGGCAGCACTGCCGGACCGGCGGCACGGCGCAAGCTAGAGGTTTTCCGCTCTTGCCAGCCGCACGGCGGCGGCGTGGATTGCCGCATGGCCATCTTTGGAACCCTCGCCACCGTCCGCGCGCAATGCGCCGGGCTGCCGCATTTTGAGCCCGCTTTCGCCTATATCGCCGACGTGATGCGGCCCGGCGCGGCTGCGAATCTCCTCTGTGCGCTGGCGCCGGGCGAGAGCCACCGGGTGGAGCTGGTGGACGGCATGTTTGCCATCGAGCAGGTTTATCTCACCAAGCCGCGGGACGGCGCGCTGTTTGAATCGCACCGGCGTTACATCGACATCCAGGTGGTGATCGCGGGAGCGGAGACGATGGCGGTGACGGATATCGGGCAGCTCACGGTGACGATGCCCTACAACGGGGAAAAGGATGCAGCCCTTTATGCGGATCTGGCCGGGGCCTCGAAGCTATTTTTCCAAGCCGGCGAGGCGGCGGTGTTTTTCCCGGCGGACGGACACATGCCCTCGCTGAGCGCGGGAAGCGCGCCGGTGCTGGTGCGCAAAACGGTGGTGAAGGTGCCGGTTTGAGATGAACTACCGGCATCAGTTTCACGCCGGCAACTTTGCCGACGTGATGAAACACCTGCTGCTGGTGCAACTGGTGCGGGCGATGCAGCGGAAGGACAAGGGCTTCCTCTATCTCGACACGCACGCCGGCCGGGGCAGCTACGATCTGGCCGCGGCGGCGAAGGGCGACACGCGCCAGCGCGAACCGGAGTGGCCCGCGGGCATCGGCCGATTGTGGGCGGCGACGGAGCTGCCGGGGCCGCTGGGCGATTATTTGGCGCTGGTGCGTGAGTTCGACCGGCAGCGCGGCAACCGGGACAGTGCTCCCCGGCATTACCCGGGTTCGCCAGCCTTGGTCGCGGCCCTCGCCCGGGAGCAGGACCGGCTCGTCCTTTGTGAACGGCATCCCGAGGAGGCCGCGGTGCTGTTGAATGAGCTGAGCTATGCACGCCGAACTTCCGTCCAGACGATGGACGGCTACATCGCGCCGCGCGCCCTGCTCCCGCCGCCGGAGAAGCGCGCGTTGGTGCTCATCGATCCGCCTTTTGAAGCGCAGGATGAATTCGCGCGCATCGTGCAAGCCGTGGAGGAAGGGCTGGGACGCCTGCCGGGCGGGACCTTTGCCATCTGGTATCCGTTGACCGAGCGGGCGCGCGTGGACCGGTTTGCGACGGAACTGGGCGCACTCAAGCCGCCGCCGACGGCGGTCTTTGAACTGACGGTCGCGGCGGAAGCCACGGTGCTCAAGCTCTGTGGCTGCGGTCTCGTGGTCATCAATCCGACGTGGAAATTCGAAGCCGAGGTGATGCCGACGCTCGAGCTGCTGGCCGGATATTTACGACAGGAACCGGGCGGAGCCGCCCGCTGCCACTGGCTGGTGCCGGAGAGCTAAACGGATCAACGCTCGTCGGCCGGCCTCCCGGGCTGCGTGACGCGCACGGCGGTGAAGGGCAGCGGATCGAAGATGATGCGCGGGTTCGGCAGCTCGGGCGCCTTGAACACGGGCCTGCCCCACAGGATGTCGCGCTGCAGGCGTCGCGAAGGCTTCACTGCGGCGGAGCGTTCGGCGGGGAGGGAGTAAAAATGGATGGGGGCAGACATTTGGGTGCAGGAGTATTCACGGTTACGGTGGTCAACGGGTGGAGTGCCGGCCGGCAGAAATTGTTCCTCAAATCGGAAAAATTTCCGCCGGATCCGGATCAGGCGACATGGCGCCAACGCGCTGCGGTCGCCTGACGCTTGGGCAGCATCAGCGTGAGGACGCCTTCGTGTAGCTCGGCGGTGAGGGCGGCGTAGTCGAGGCCGACGCCCAGCCGCAGGCGCAACTGATAGTCGCGCTGCGAGGCCTCCAGATGGAGGGCCTGCCAGTTGACACGGACGACCTGTTGCTTGCGCGCGGTCACGATGAGGTCGGCACCGCGCGCCTCTATGGCCACGCTGCTGGCGTCAACGCCCGGAACATACACCACGAGTTTGACGGCATCCGGCAGTTCGCGGCAGTCGTAGCTCGGCTGGCGGAAATGCGCGGATGCGGGCGTTTCCACGGAGCGGCTGCGGTGGCTGGTCGGCTGGGGATGGATGATCGTGTGCATGGGTAAAAATGAGGAGGTTCCTCGGGGCTTGGGGCCTCAGGCTTCAGGTTTTCTAAACGTGTTTCCGTTAAACGGAGGTTTAGGCCTGCAAGCCTGGGCCGCGCTGATGTTTGTCCCAGTAAATGGCGACCGGAGACATCTGGGCGCAGCAAAGGCGGAAGGCCTTCGTAAACGAAGTGCCGGCGCAGCCGCGGAGATGTTTTTGGGAAACGGTCATTGGAACGTGGGACACCATGCACAAAGCAGGGAGCGCGCCAAGTGCATTTTGAATTTTGCGCGTCAAAATTGCGTTACGGCGACCGTGTCATGCGGTGCTTTTCCCCTCGTGCCGCATCGGGAAACCGGCTGGGGTGGCGCCTGCCTCAACCCCCATGGTCTGCTCCGAAGATTTCGTCCGAGTCCGCGGCCTACGCCGGCCCGCGCTGCGCGCATGAACCGGCTGCTCGCGCTCCTCACCAATGCGTTTCCCGTCTGGGTGCTCGGCGGTGGTGTGCTCGCGCTGTTCCTGCCGGCGTGGTTCACTTGGTTCAGCGGGCCTTGGATCGTCTGGGGCCTGGCGGTCATCATGCTGGGCATGGGCATGACGCTCACGCTTGATGATTTTCGGCGGGTGTTGACCATGCCGAAGCCGGTGGCGCTCGGGTTTGTGGCGCAGTTCAGCGTCATGCCGCTGCTGGGTTGGGGCATCGGTCGCTTGCTGGGCCTCGACACGCCGTTTGCAGTGGGGCTGATCCTTGTCGCCTGCTGCCCCGGCGGCACGGCTTCCAACATCGTGACGTTTCTAGCGCGGGCGGATGTCGCGCTCTCGGTCGTGATGACGGCGGTCTCCACCTTGGCGGCCGTGATCATGACGCCGTTTCTCACGCAACTGCTCGCGGGTTCGCGGGTGCCGGTGGATGCGCTCGGGCTGCTTTGGAGCACACTGCAGGTGGTGATCCTGCCGGTGCTGGCGGGCGTGGCTATCAACCGCTTTTTCCCGCGGGTGGTGCGGCCGGTGCTGCCCGTCGCGCCGCTGGTGTCGGCGCTGACGGTCGCCTTGATCTGCGCGAGCATCATCGGGCAGAGCGCCACAGCCATCCGCGCCAGCGCCGGGGTGTTGCTGCTCGCCGTGTTTTTGCTGCATGCGGGCGGCTTTGGCCTCGGCTACGGGTTGGCGCGGCTGCTGGGCTTCGGTTGCAGCGTGGCGCGGACAGTCTCAATCGAGGTGGGAATGCAAAACTCGGGCCTCGGGGTCGTCCTCGCGCGCCGGCATTTTGCAGACCCGCTGACGGCGGTGCCCTGTGCGATCTCAAGCGTGTTTCACTCGGTCATCGGCAGCGTGCTGGCCGGTTGGTGGCGCTGGCGCGACCGGAAGTGATTGTCGCCGCTGGGCCGTGCCGCCACGCTCGGCGGGATGAATTCGATGAGCGATGGCGTTACCACGACCGGTGAACTCAAGGCCCGCGTCTTGGCCTTTGTGCGCGAGCGCGACTGGGAGCAGTTTCACGCGCCGAAGAATCTCAGCATGGCGCTGGCCGCCGAGGCAGGCGAGCTGATGGAGCATTTCCTCTGGAGCACGCCCGAGCAATCGCGGACATTGACCGCGGACCCGCTCAAGCGGGCCAGGATCGAGGAAGAGTTGGCGGATGTGGTGATCTACGCGCTGGAGTTCGCCAACATCACCGGCATCGACGTGGCTGCCGCGATTGAGCGGAAACTGGTGCTCAACGCGCAGAAATATCCTGTGGAGAAGTCCCGGGGACGTTCGGACAAATACACCGAGCTGTAGAGTTTTCGCTTTGGGTCGGCGATCGGGTGGATATCGAAAATCGCGAATCCAAAATCGAAAATTCAGAACACGTCGCCCTTCCAGCCCCACATGCCGCGGTTGACGTCGATGAACTTCACGTAAACGCGCTCGGGCACGATGCCGAGGTGCTCCTCGATCAGCGCGCAAAGGGCCTGGCTCAGCTTCTTGGTCTTCTTGCCGGGCAGGCCGACGCTCTTCAGTTCGAGGAAGGCGACCGGGTCGTCGCTGCCGGCGAAGAGCATGGCGGTGTCGGGCTGGAGCGCGACCATCACGAAGGATTCGGGCTTGTCGAGTTCGCCGGCCACGAGCGCGGAAGCCTCCTTGAGGATGGTGCGCTCGGCTTTCCGGGTGAGGGGCAGATTGGTCTGGATTTTGAGGTAGGGCATGGCGGGGTGGGGTTGACCGGAAGCCTAACACGCCCGACGGAGGCTGCAATCCCGCTTTCCGCGGGATCAAGGCTTGGGCATGGCAGATCCAAACTCGGCGAAGATGTCTTCGGGTTGGCGACCTTGTTCGCGCAGGGAGCGCAGGCTCAGGGAGTCGTGACGCTTGGCCAGGCGTTGGCCGGTGTCGTCGAGCATGAGGGGGCAGTGAAAGTATTCCGGCGCGGCATGGCCGAGGGCCCGCAGCAGCAGCAACTGGCGGAAGGTGGACTTGATGAGATCGGCGCCGCGCACGACTTCGGTGATGCCCATGAGCGCGTCGTCCACGGCGCAGGCCAACTGGTAGCTGGGCACGTCGTCTTTTCGCCAGACGAGAAAGTCGCCGAAGTCGCGGCCCGCGACGGCGGTTTGGGAGTCGAAGCAGCCATCGGTGAAGCGAATCGCTTCGCCGTCCGGCACGCGGAAGCGCCAGTTGACCGTGACCGCTTTTTCCAAGGGCAGCAATGCTGCTCCGGCCGGCGGGCGAAATTGTGGCGGATAAACCGGTTCATCGGCCCCGGCACCTTCATGCGGTGCGCCGGCCGCCTCGACGACATCCCGCCGCGAGCGGGTGCAGGGAAAAATGCATCCCGCGGCATGGAGCTGCTCCAAGGCGGCGCGATACAGGTGGCGGCGATTGTTTTGCGAAATCACCGGCTCCTCCCATTGAAAGCCGAGCCAGCGCAGGTCCTCGATCATCGCCGCCACGAAATCGAGGCGGAAGCGGATGGCGTCCAGATCGTCGTTGCGGAGGAAGAGTTTTCCACCCGCGCGCCGGGCGCGTTCGGCGGCCACCCAAAAGGTGCGGGCATGGCCGAGATGCAGGAGCCCGGTGGGGGAGGGAGCCAGCCGGCCGCGGTAGGATGAAGGTTTTTCAACCACAGATGGACACAGATAAACACGGAGGAAGGAAACTGACCAAGGGGATTTTGAGGTTTAATCTGCGCCCATCCCAGTTCATCTGTGGTTTCCCATGAAGCTTCTCTGCGTTTATTGCGCCTCCAGTGACCGGCTTGATCCGAAGTATTACGCGGTGGCAGAGCAGCTCGGGCGCGAGCTGGTGGCGCGGGGCTGGGGGCTGGTCTATGGCGGCGGCAAGACCGGTTTGATGGGGGCGGTGGCGCGCGGGACGAAGTCGGCCGGCGGCCGGGTAGTCGGCGTCATTCCCGAGTTCATGAAGGCCCGCGAACTCGCCTTCGACGAAGCCGACGAACTGGTGACCGTTGTGACGATGCGCGAGCGGAAGCTGCTAATGGAAACCCGGGCCGATGCCTTTGTTGCGTTGCCCGGCGGTTTCGGCACGCTGGAGGAGATTTTGGAGATACTCACTCTCCGGCAGATCAACGTGGTGCATAAACCGTGCGTCTTCCTCAACCAGGACGGATTCTACGACGATCTATTGCGCTTCTTTGACCGGATGCTGGCGGAGAATTTTTTCAAGCCGTCAAACCTGGGGCTCTTCCGGGTGGCGACGGATGTGTCTGACATCTTCGCGCAAATTGACGCGGCGGCCACCGCGCCGGCGGAATCGAAGTGGTTTGACACCCGCTGAGCCGATGCACCGCGCCCCGGTCCTGAGCCTGCTGCGCGCCCACGCGGAGCGAAAATGGGAGCCGCACGAGGCGGCGATGACGGCCGAGACGATCCGCTTCGTGGAAACGCATGCCGACTGTCTGCTGCGCTCGCAGTTGAGCGGGCATCTGACCGGCTCGGCCCGGGTGGTGGATGCAGGCCGCACCCGCACGCTGCTGACGCATCACCGCAAGCTCGACAAGTGGCTGCAACTTGGCGGGCACGCCGACGGCGATCCCGATCTGCTGGCAGTAGCGCTGCGGGAGGCGCAGGAGGAGAGCGGCCTCACCCGGTTGCGGCCGGTGGACCAGGCAATCTTCGATCTCGACCGGCACTGGATCCCGGAGCACCGGGGCGTGCCGGCGCACTGGCATTTCGATCTGCGATTCATGATCGAAGCCGATCCGGCCGAGCCGCTGATGGTGACCAGCGAGTCGAAGGATCTCGCGTGGGCGGAACTCGGCGCGGTGGCGAGATTGAACCCCGAGGAGTCAATGGCCCGGATGGTGCGGAAGACAGTTAAAATATAGCCACGGAGGCGCGGAGAAGCGGAGATATGAAAGAGGGGTGATGTGACTCATGAAAGAGGCACGTCCACGGCGATAATGCCGGTTTTACCCAGAGGAACCTGTGACACGATCTCCCCCTTGGGGTTGATCGCAGAGGTGGGGCCATAGCTGATGCAATGGTCTCTGGTTCCTGTGACATCAGCTGATATCAACCACAGACCGTTCTCCATGGCCCGCTGGCGTCGGATGTCATGGTGACGATGCTTCCATTTCTCCGCGATCGGATGTGGCAGCATATTATTCGCCGGGCAAAGAACAACTCCCGCCCCTTGGCCGGCAAATGATGCCGAGGCCACCGGGAAATTGGTGTCGTAGCAAATGTTGATGCCAAATTTTAAGCCGTTGGTCTCAAAGATCGGATAGGCGTCTCCGGCCGTGAAAATTGATTCACTGGCCAGCAGGTGACACTTTCGGTATCTGCCGAGGAGCTCTCCGTGGGAAATGACGGCGGCGGTATTATAAAGTTTTCCGCGGTCGGATTCGATCAGCCCGATGACCAGCGTCGGATCAAATATCGCCAAGCGGTTCAGGAGGGCTTGGAACGCCGTGGAACCGAGATCAAGAGCGTGCCGGCTAGCGGATTCGAGGTCAGTCAGGTAACCTTGGAGGAAGCACTCGGGAAAACAAAGCAGAGCGATACCGTCCTGCTGGGCCATGTTTGCGTGGTCTTCAATCCACCGGCTGCAATTATCGATATCCTTGCGTATGTCGGGCAACTGACATGCGCCGATCCGAACCGAGTTAGAACTGCTGGTGATATTGACGGACTTCATTTTCATGAATGCCTGAGCGAAGATGTGTTCCTCAACGACTCATGCCGGCTCGTCGTGATGGCTGCATGGCTCCGTGCCTCCGTCGCTCCGTGGCTAAAACAAGATTCACTGCCACAGCGGCACGAGGGCTTCCTGGCGGACCCAGCCGGTTTGGCCGTTGGGGAAAGCGAGGCGTTTCCAGCCGAGGAAAGCGTGGTCGGTGATGGCGACGGAGCCGGCGGGCAGGGCGGTGGTTTGTTGGGCGGTCTCGGCTTCGGTGGGGATGGAGTGAAGCGTGGCGTTGCGCCAGACGATCACGGCCTGCGGGTGCGCGGTGAGGCCGTAGGTGCTGCGGCTCAACAGCGCGGCGGCACCGGCCACCGTGGCCAGCGCGAAGGCGGTGCAGGCGGCATACCGGGTCCAGCGCGGCTGGCCGTGATAGGCGGCAAATAACAGCCAGCCCAGCGCGAGAGCGCCGACGGCCGAAGCAAGAATCAACAGGCGTTCCCAAGCGGCGGGCGAGGCTTGCTGGGCGAGGATTTCGCGCGGTCCGGGATGAAGAAACGGGGCGAGCGGGGCGGGGGTGTAGCCGGCCCGCTCGTAAGCGAGGGCGAGGTTCCAGCGGTTGGCCTCGTTGCCGGGTTGCTGCACAAAGGCGGCGGTGGCGTGCGCGGCGGCTTCGGGCCAGCGGCTCTGTTGCGCGAGCGCGAGGGCGAGGTTGTGGCGGGCGACCCAGTCGGTGGGCTCCTTGGCCACGGCTTCGCGCCAGCTTTTTTCCGCGGCGGCGTAGTTGCCGGCGCGATAATCTTCAGCGGGTCCGGCGGGGAGCGGGGTCGCGAACAGGCAGAGCAGGAAGAAAAACGGGAGGAGGTTGCGGGGTTGCAATGTGCGCCAGATCGCGAAGCCCGGAGCTTTTTTCCGCGCGAGGGCGTCGGTCGCGCGGGCGTGCCAGTCGGCCGGCAGATTTTCGGCGGGGCCGTAGAGCGCGGCTTCGGTTTCCCGCCAGAGTCGGCGCCAAGTGGCATCGGTCAGGCTGGCGGCGGGCGGAGCGGCGTGCGGGATATCCCAGATCACGGCGGTGTCGTGTTGCCAGGCGAGCAGCAGGGCGTGGCGGGTGGTGGCGCCCGGCAGGCTGCGCAGCGTGGCGGCAAGGCGGACGCGGGCTTCGCGGCGGGTGCGTCCGGGATCGGTCAACTGCGCCCGGCGGACGGCGAGCCCCAGCCAGAACACGAGCAGTGCGCCGGCTGGAGCCAAGGCGGCCGCGGCCAGGGTAAAAGCGGAAGCGAAGGGCTTGGGCGCGCCGGCACCGCCTTTCAGCGGATCGAGCGGAATGGCCGCAGGCATGGCCGGGGGCGCGGGCGGCTCCGGCGGGCGAGCGGCGGAGGCGGCGGGGGCGGGCTCGGCGGCCGGAGTCACGTTGAAGGGCGACACGGCCGGAGCTTTCACGGTGACGGTGGCACGCGGCGTGGTGAGGGTTTTGTATTCGCTGGCCTTGGGGTCGAAATACGTGAAGGTGACCGGCGCAAGCGGGTAGGTGCCCGGACGGGTGGGCACCAGGACGACATCCTCGGCCAGCGTGGCCTCGAAGAGTTTGCCCGCGGCCGGTGTGCGTTTGGCCTGCGGCTGGATGACTTGAAAATCGCGCGACACTTCGCGGGCCGGCAGGCCGGCGATATCGGGCCAATTGCCCGTGCCGGTGAGTTCCAGCGTCCAGGTGACCGGTTCGCCCACGGTGGCATCGGCGGGCACGACCTTGGATTCGAGCCGGAACTGGCCCACGGCGCCGGTGAAACCGGCGGGGGCGGGCGGCAATGGGCGCACGGTGAGCTTGGGCTGATTGGAAGTGACGGCAACCTGGTCGAGGCGCGGCTGCTGGAAGAGGCCGAAGCCAACGGTGCCGGTGGTGATGTTCACCAACTGTTGCGCGGCACCCAGCGTGACGGTGCCGGGGGTCTTGGCGTAGGCGCGGGTCTTGTATATGATGTTGAGCCGGGCCTCGCCGTTGGCGGTAAATTCGGAGGGCTCGGGTTTGGACCAATCCTCGATGAGGAGCGGCGCGGGATCCCACTCCGGCGCGCTGCCGAGCGCGTTGAACGTGCGGCGGCCGACGTCGAGCGTGTAACTGAGCGGGAAAATTTCGCCGGCCCAGACGGTGGAATTGCCGGGCAGCAGGCGGGCATGGATGTTGACTTCCGCGGCTTGGCGCACGGCTCCGGTGGTGTAGGCGGGCACGCGCAATTCACCTTGGTCGGTCTTCACCGTGAAGGCGGGAATCTGCACACTGCCGCCGGTCCGGGAGCGCAGGCGGTAATTCAGAATGACGGAGCGGGTGACCTTGAAATTGATGATGGAGGTCTGCTCCGAGCGACCGGCCGGGGAGAAGGTGGCGTCGGCCAGCGTGGGGAGCACGGGGCTGCCCTCGGGCACGCAGTTGTCGAATACGAGTTGAAGGTCCGCGGGATCGCCCGAATCGGCGGTCAGCCATTGCACGGATTGCGCAAGACCGGCCGCGGCGAGGGCGAGGAAACAGAGGAGGATTCGGAACAGGCGCATGAAAATCACCAATTTCTGCCCCCTTTGGCGGGAGCGGGTTTTTGTTCACCCTGCAGCAACTGGAACAGGCGGCCGGGTGAATCCTGATTGCGAAGCTGGTCGAGTTTTTGGAGCGGCACGGCGAGTGCGGGATCGGTCTCGGCGGGATTGCTCGGCTTTGGCTCGGGGGCGCCGCCTACCTTTTGGGTTTCGGATGAGGGCGGGGGCGGAGGGGAATCCTGCTGCATGTCGCCGATAGCGGACTCGCGCGGCTGCGACTCGCCCGACTCGGGCTTGCCGTCCTGCCCGGCCTGCGGATCGGAGGAGGCATCCTGAGGTTGCGACGAGTTGTCTTGGTTTTGCTGGTCCTGATTTTGGTCCTGCTGCTGTCGGTCTTGATTTTGCTGATCCTGCTTGGGTTGGTTTTGATTCTCGGGCTGTTTTTCCGGCGGCTCCTCGGACGATTGCAGCAAGGCCTCAAGTTCCTCGCGGAGCTTGGGCCAGTCGGCGGCCTTAGCGTCCAAGGCGGCCCCGAGGTTGACGGCGGCGAGGGCATCGCTGACGGGGCCGGCCGGCACGGGTTTTTGCCCGGACTGGAGCCGCTGGCCCCAGAACACGGTTTCGCGCGCAAACTCGGCCCAGTCGCGGCCGGTGGAGGAGGATTGGCCGGCGAGGCGGCCGACGATTTTGCCGAGCGTCGAAAGCTCGGGCTCCTCGGCCCGGGCGGTGGGCTGGAGAGTGACGGTCGCGAGCGTGGCGAGCAGTGCGGCCATCGCGACGGGCGCGGCTGGCGGCTTGGCGGAAAGCTTGAGATCGCGCGGCGTGGGACGGACGGGGAATTCGCGCCAGAAGCTCAGCAGCAGCAGGACGAAGGCGGGGCCGAGCGCCCATTGGAAGCGATCCACCAAGCGCAGGGTCTTCGTCTCTTCAAACTCACCCTTGCGGCCGGCCTCGACGGTTTCGCGCAGCAGGCCGGCGAGATCGAGCCAAGTGCTGGCGTCGCGATACACGCCGTCGGTCTCGCGGGCGAGCTCGCGCAGGGTGGCGCTTTCCAGGCGGGAGAGCACAACGGCGCCGCGCTCGTCCTTGATGAAACCGCCCGCGCCGTCGGGCAGCATCGCGCCGGCTTCGGTGCCGAGCCCAAGGCCGATGGTCCGGATCGAGCGGCGCTTCAATTCTGCGGCGAGAGGCTGCCAGTCGTCGTCTGTTGCTTCGCCATCGCTCAGGATGATGAGGAAACGGTCGGCGGCCGAGCCGGAGGCGAAGGCCTCGATTGAGGTCTGGAGCAGCGCCCGGTAGTTGGTGCCGCCCTCCGGCAGGTAGTCCGGGCCGAGCAGCGGCAGGAATTCGCGGAGGATTTCGTAATCGGCGCTCAGCGGACTTTGCAGGAATGCGGTGCCGGAGAAGACAACGAGGCCGACGCGTTCGCCCGCGAGCCTTTCGAGCAAGGACTGGATGAGGAGTTTGGCGCGCTCCAGCCGCGAGGGACGGATATCAGCGGCGAGCATCGAGCGTGAAAGGTCCACCGCGATGATGATCTCGCGCGATTGGTCGAACACGCGCTCCTCGACGCGACCCCACTGCGGCCGGGCTAGGGCGAGACAGGCAAAGGCTAGGCCGAGGGCGAGCAGCCAGCGCGGCCGATGGGAGACGGGACGGGGCTCGGTCGTCAGTGCGAGATGGCGCGAGCCGGCGACGGCGCGCAGGATTTTCGGGTGGTCGCCGGTGGCGAGCCGGCGGCCGCGCAAGAGGTCGAAGGCCAGCAGGATTGCGGGCACGAGCATCAGCCAAAGGAGCTGGGGCCAGGCGAAGTTCATGGGGAAACCTCCCGCCGCCAAGGAGGGCGGATGAGAACGGCGCCCAGCGCGAGGGCGAACAGGCCGGGCGCGGCGGGCCAGTGAAACAGCTCCGTCGTCACGAGGTAGCTCTTGGCCTGAAACTCGATTTTCTTGGCCGAATCAATCGCACGAAAAGCTCCCGCCACGGTGTTGCTGTCGTCGGCCCGAAAATACTGGCCGCCGGTCGTGGCGGCGATTTCGCGGAGCGTGCCTTCGTCAAGATCGGAGAGCACGCGGCGGTAACCGAGCACCCGGCCGGTCTGCTGGTCTTTGACAGGAAACGGCACGAAGCCGTCGCGACCGGCGCCGATGGTATAAACGGGCACGCCGCGGGACTGGGCGATGGCGGCGGCCTGCGCGGGCTGGAGCGAGCCGCGGTTGTTGGAACCGTCGGTGAGCAAGACGACGAAGGCGCCTTGGCGCCGGCCTTCATGGTCGTGGCGGGATTGTTCGAGCCGCGTCAGGGCGACGCCGAGGCCGTCGCCGATGGCGGTGCCGTCCTCGATCAGACCGATCTCGAGCCGCTCGGTCTGGCGCGCGAGCCAGGCGTGGTCGAAGGTGAGAGGGGCGAGGGTGTAGGCCTTGCCCGCGAAGACGACGATGCCGATGCGGTCGGTCGGCCGGTTGGTGATAAAGGCCTGGATGACGGGCTTGATGGCCTGCAGCCGGTTGATGCGCTCGCTGCCGCGCTCGTAGTCGTCGGCCAGCATCGAACCGGAAAGGTCGATAGCGAGCATGATGTCGTAGCCCTCGGTGCGGACCTCGCGCTTGTCCTCCACGCGTTGCGGCCGGGCTAGCGCGACGATGACGAGGATCAAGCCGACCGTGACCAACCAAGCGGGCCAGCGCGAAACCGAGGCAAGGGAAGGCCGGTGCCACGTCGCGGCGAAAGGCACGAGCATCACCGGCACCCGGCGGCGGCCACGCAGGATCAGAATCACGGGCACCAAGAGCAGCGCGAACAACCAGAGTGGGCTCGCCAGTTGGAAATCCCAAATGCCGAAGCTCCACGCGCCGAAGAAAACAGGCGGAAAAGAAGCAAAATCCAAATAAGATGGCGGCATTTTATTTTGGGATTTGCCACGCTTCACCGCGTGGCGCCGGCGCGCATGCGGGCGTGGAAAAAGCGCACGAGCGCTTCGAGACGGTTTTCGGTGGTGTCCACGAAGAGACGGCTCAGCGGATCGGGAAACATCCGCCGCCAGGATTCGTCGCGGGCGGCGCGCCAATCGGCGTGAGCGGCGCGCTCGGCGGCGGAACCTTCCAGCGTGACAAGCCGCCCGGCCGCGGGATCGTAGGCGGCGAACATGTCCTGCGGCGGGAGTTCACGCTCCCAAGGGTCATCCACGCGGAAGCCCATCGTCTGGTAACGGCGTTGCAGCACGGGCCAGCCCTCGGGCTCGGCCCGCGGGGGTAAATCGCTGAGCCAGAGGAGGATGCTGTGGCGGGGCGCGGCGTGGGCGAGCAAGCGCCAGGGCAGCGCGGGGGCGTGAGCGGTGACAGCGGGCGCGGGCCGGGAAAGCAGATTGGCGGCAAGATGCAGGATGCGGCCGCGCCCCCGCACGGGTTCGCGGAACAGGTTGCCGTCGGGTCCGGCGTAAACAAAGCCGACGCGATCGCGGTTGACGGCGCCGAGCAGCATCACGAGGCCGGCGAGCTCCAGCAGGGCCTCGCGCTTGGACTGTGCGGCGGAGCCGAAATTCAGGCTTGGGGAATCCTCGAAGACGCGCAGCAGGGTGACCTCGCGCTCCTCGACGAATTTTTTGCGGTAGGGTTCGCCGAGCCGGGCGGTGACATTCCAGTCGATGTCGCGCACATCGTCGCCGAACTCGTATTTCACCACTTGGTCGAACTCCATGCCGCGGCCGCGGAAGGCGGAGCGGTATTCGCCGCTGAGCACGTTCTCGACCGCATGACGCACGCGCCATTCCAGCCGGCGCAGCAGGGCCAGTGGATTTTCGATTTTCGATTTTGGATTTTCGATTGCCATCGAAAGGGGACGTTCTCGTTTCTCGTTGTTTTGGTCGCTCTCGATCCGCAATGAAGGAGAGGACGAGAATGATTTAGAGAACGGGAGCGATCAGGTCTAGGCCGGCACGGGCGTCTGCGCGACAACCTGCGCGACGATCTTGTCGGGTGTGATTTCCTCGGCTTCGGCCTCGTAGGTCAGGCCAATGCGGTGCCGCAGGACGTCGGGCGCGAGTTCCTGGATCAGGGCGGGCGTGACAAATTCCTGGCCGCGCAGCCAGGCGAGCGCGCGACCGGCTTGGAAGAGCGCGAGCGAGGCGCGAGGCGAGGCGCCGAAGCTGAGGTAGCGCGTGGTGGCGCCGCCCGGCTCGGCGAGGGCCCGCGTGCCGCGGACGAGCGCGAGGATGTAGCCCTGCACGGCTTGGGCGACATGGACGCGGTCCACTTCGGCGCGAAGCGCGAGAAGTTCCTCGCCGCTGGAGGCGGCGCGCAGCGCGGGCTGCTGGGTGACTTGGCCCCAGCGTTGCATCATCGAGGCCTCCTCCGCGGCGGTTGGGTAGTCCACGATGAGCTTGAAGAGGAAGCGGTCCGTCTGGGCCTCGGGCAGCGGGTAGGTGCCTTCCTGCTCGACGGGATTTTGCGTGGCCATCACGAAGAAAGGCTTGGGCAGCGGGTGGGTTTGCCCGCCGATGGTCACCTGACGCTCCTGCATGGCCTCCAGCAGGGCGGACTGCACCTTGGCGGGGGCGCGGTTGATTTCGTCCGCTAGGACGAGGTTGGCGAAGATGGGGCCGCGGTGGGCGCTGAAGGCGCCGTCCTTCGGGGAGAACACCATCGTGCCGACGACATCGCTGGGCAGCAGGTCGGGCGTGAACTGGATGCGTTCGAATTGCACGCCGAGGGCGGTGCCCAGGGATTTGACGAGGAGCGTTTTGGCGAGACCGGGCATGCCCTCGAGGAGCACGTGGCCGTTGGCGAGGAGGGCGACGAGCAGGTGCTCGATGGCCGCATCCTGGCCGATGACGGCTTGGCCGATTTCTTCGCGCAGTTTCTGGGACCAGACGGGACCGGTGATCATGGGTAAAGGGCAGGGTTGGAGTTGGGCCGGGTTTGACTCCCGACAGGCGAAATGGTTTCATCTAGAAAAGAGTCACCGCCATGCCTTTACCACCCCAAATCGACCGACGGCTGGCAGCCCTTGGCCTGCGGGCGGAGGATGTGGAAGAACGGTTCATCCGCGGGGCCGGCCCGGGCGGACAAAAAATCAACAAAACCTCTTCCACCGTGGTGCTGCGGCACCGGCCGAGCGGGAACGAGGTGCGCTGTCAGGCGGAACGCTCGCAGGCCGCAAACCGCGAGGCGGCCTGGGTGCTGCTCTGCGAGAAGCTGGAGCGCGCGCAGGCTGCGGACCGGCTCGCGCGCGAACAGGTGCGGGAGGCTGAACGCCGGCGCACGCGACAAAAGTCGCGCGGCCAGAAGGTGCGGATGATCGAGGCCAAGAAGCACCGGGCGAAACACAAGGCCCGGCGCGGCCGGGTGAGCGACGCGGGTTGGTGATGGTGAGACGCCGGCTCAGCCGGCCTCAACCCCATCACCCACACTCAGCGTGCCTTGAGGGGTTTCGGCAATCAGGTTGAGCCCAAAATATACCTGTGATGGCTCCTGCGGGTTGCGGCGGTAGGTGGCGAGGGTGCGGAGCGGTTCCTTGCTTGGGCGTTCGCCGTTGCTCTGGTCCGTGGTGGTCACGATGCAGCGGTCGCTGCGGCCGGCGGGGCGGAAAGAGAGGCCGCCGATGCGGAGGTGCGTCCAATCGTCCTCGGCGTAGGGCGGCGCGCCGACGATGACGAGATTGGGCCGGAAGCGGTCCATCGGGATGGGTTCTTCACCGTGCGCGTTGATGCGGTCGTTGAGATCGGCCAGCGAGGCTTCGCCGGTGAGCAGGAGCGGAGCGGCGTCGGCAAAGTTAAACTTGTCGCCGGGCCGCGCCGCGGCCTTGTGGATGGGCCGGTGTGAGCGCGTGCCCATGCGCACGAGCCGGCAGGGTTGGCGGAGAAAATCGGACAGCCAGACGGCGAGTTCGACGCCGCAGTCCACGGCTTCGACGGTGTCGCGCCAGATCTGCACCGTTACGGGCGCGCCGGGTTCATCGAGACCGATGGCGGCCGAGCCGTGGTGGGGATTGCGGAGGATGAGGAAACCGCCGGTCAGTTCCGTGTCGATCTGCGCCATGCGGGGCGCGGTGCGTTGGGTGAGGAACCGGCCCTGCTCGTCCACGACAAGAAACCGCCGGTCGCCGACGAGACCGAATGCATCCAGGGCGGCGGAACTCACCGCGAAGCCGCGGAGCGATTTGACAGGGTAGAGATAGAGGCCCGAGAGATGCATGAGGTTCAGGGGCCCGGCCGCCGTTTGAGGAGCGTGACCGCGATCACAACGAGACCGGCGGCGCCGAGGCCGATGATCGGGCCGGGCTGGGTTTCAAAACGCGAGAGCTCGCGGAAGAACAGTTTGAGGGTGGCATTGGCGGCGCCGTAGAAAAACAGGAAGGAGATGAAGCCGAGGGCGCAGACCATCTTCCAGCTCATCGCATAGGCCAGATGGCAGATCAGTTTCCAGAGCGAACTGCAATCGTCGGGCGGCTCGGACATGGTCAGGGTTTGCGGCGGTAGGTGACGAGGTAGTGCGGCGTGCCGGCCTGCGTGCTGAAGGCCTTCGGCAGACTGGCATCGAAGCCGTAGCAGATGCGGAGCCGGTCGCCGGCGAGCTGATAGATGCACGGAATCCTGCGGCCGGCATTCGGACCGGTGGCGCCTTCGAGCAGCAGCACGGGATGGCCGGGAGAGTCAACAGGGGTGTAGCTGCCCGCATCGGAAACCTCGCCGCCGAAACGGACGGTGTAGCGGCCGGCGCGGAAGGTGAGTTCGGTGCGCTCCAGCACCATGGACGGCGCGGCTTCGCCGGCCATTTCGGCCTTGAGCGGCACCCAGAGGCCTTCGATGGCGGCGGGAGAAATCATGGTCAGGTGCGCTTGATCACGTCGCGCGGGGTCGCCTCGATGGCGGCGGGCGGCGCGAGATCCTTCGCGCCCTTGGCGCCGAGTTCGTTGAATTTGCGCGCGCCGGGGAGAAGGGTCTGCTCGAAGGAGCCCACCGCGGCGTTGTAGGCATTGTTGGCCGTCTCGAGGCCGCGACCGACCTTATCGAGGTTGTCGGCGAAATTCGCGATGCGGTCGTAAACGGTGCGGCCGAGGTCGGCGATGACCTGGGCGTTTTTGGAGACATCATCCTGCCGCCAGCCGTAAGCGGCGGCCTTGAGGAGGGCGATGAGCGTGGCGGGGGTGGCTAGAAGGACTTTTTTGGCGATGGCGCGGTCGATGAGCGACGGGTCGCCCTGCAGCGCGCCGGAGAGGAACTGGTCGCCCGGCAAAAACAGCACGACGAACTCGGGCGAAGGCTGGAACTGTTCCCAGTAGTTCTTGGCGCCGAGGGCATCGATGTGACCGCGCACCTTGGCGGCGTGCTCGGCGAGCCGGGCGGTGCGCACCTGTTCGTCCGAGGCGTTGGCGGCCTCGCGGTAGGCGTCGTTGGGGGCCTTGGCATCGATGACGATCTGCTGGCCGCCCGGCAGGCGGACGATGAGGTCGGGCCGGAAACCGCCGGCCGCCTGTTGTTCGACGAAGTCGCAATAGGAACTCATGCCCGACATCTCGACGACGCGGCGCAACTGCAGTTCTCCCCAGGTGCCGGCGGTGGTGGTGGAGCGCAGCGCGGTGGTGAGCTTGGAGGCCTCGGCCTGCAGGGAGATCTGGGCGGTGCCGAGCGACTTCAACTGCTCGGAAAGCTGGCCGTAAGCGTTGGCGCGGACTTTTTCCATCTCGCCGATCTTGGCGTCCACTTTTTCCAGCGATTCCTTGAGCGGCTTCACCAGGGAATCGATGGCCTGCTGGCGTTTGCCGAGTTCGTCGGCCGACTGCTGGTGGAGTTTGCCGAAGGATTCGCGTGCGAGCTTGAGGAACTCGTCGGTATTTTTGCTCAGCGCCTCGGCGGAGAGGGCCTTAAACTCGTTTTTCAAGCGCTCATGGGCGGCGGTCAACGCGGTGATTTTTTCGGCCGAGGTAGCGCGTTCCGCGGCGAGATCGTTTTCGATTTTCGATTTGAGGCCCTCGGTTTCGGCGAGGCGGGTGCGGGCGGCGGCGAGGTCGGCTTCGAGCAGGCGGGCACGCTCGGCGGTCGCCGCATGGCGGCTTTGCAGGAAAAACCAGACGAGGGCGGCGGCCGTGAGCGCGGTGATGCCAATGACGATGAGGTTGGTAATGGTAAAAATCACGTAAAGGACGGCGGAGAGGGTTTAGTGCAAATTGTTTCGGATGCGTTCTTTGATAGAAGGTTGCGTGAACTGCAACCACGCGCAGGCACTTGGAGCTGGAAGGTATCCTGTCTGAACCGGTGGATGGGGCGGTGCTGAACCAAAAGCGTATGGCCGTTTTCTGGCGAAGGAAATCATCCGGCTGCACCACGGGGAAATCCACGCCGGGTCCGCGATGCAGGGCACGGAGATCCTCGTCTCGCTCCGCAGCGTGTGAGCCATGGGTGATCCCGCGCAAAGTCTGGCGGCCTGGGCGGCGCGGTCCGCAGCGATCAAGGCGGCGGTGCTCATCGGTTCGCGCGCGGCCGGCAGATGATCGGCTGTGGAAGGGGGACGCGGCTTCGGACTGGGATTTGCACGTCATCACTTCGCGGCCGGAAATTTTCGCGCAGGCGGGATGGACCGCGGCGGCCGGTTTGGGCGCACCGCTGGCTTATGTGGACCGACTGGGCGTGCTGGGCAGCGCGCGCAAAGTATCGCGGTTTTTCCGACGATGGAAATGGACCTGGTGGTCTTGCTGGCCGGCCGGCTGCAACTCGCGCAGTTGGCGATGTCGCTCGGCTTGCACCGACAGTCGGCGGCGCAGCGCCGGGCCTTGGGGGATCTCGCGATCGTGATCCGGCCGGGCTGGCGCTTTCTGCACGGCGCGGCGGGCTGGGAACCGTTCTACCAAAAAGTTGTGGCCGAGGTGCCCGACCCGCGGCTCGGCGACGAGGAGATCGTGCGCTTGGCGAACGGCTTCGTGTGCGACTATGTGTGGCTGCGGCGCAAGGTGGAGCGGGGTGAACTCGTCGCCGCCCGGCGGATGCTGCACCGCGGTTTGGCGGAGGTGAACCTGAGGCTGGCACATGAACTCCGGCTGCGCCGCGGCGAGCAAAGTTTTCCGGATGGCCGAAGATTGGAGCAGGTCTTGCCGCCGGCTGAGGCCTCGCGGTTCAACGTGTCATCGACCGACACGGCCGAGGCGATATCGGCCGGAAGGTAGGAGCCTGCTTGCAGGCGATGGGTAGCGCGCAGAATCGCCTGCAAGCAGGCTCCTACAAATCGCGTTCATCTCATCTTGAAAGTGAACCGGAATGAGCCGGACCCGGGGTGGATCAGGCTTGGGCGTTGAACAGTTCCGCGATCACGTCCTCGAGCGGGACTTCCTCGATGGTGATGTCGGCCACGGGGCCGGCGGTGAGGATTTCCTGCGACACGGCGACGACTTTCTCGCCGGGCACGCGGACGGTGAATTTGCCGTCGTCGGTGCGGTGGGTTTCGCCGTGGGCGGAGACCCAGGCGGCGGGAAAGGCATCTGCGTTGCCGGGCAGGAAGGTGATGATGCGTTTGCGAGCGCCGCCGGCGAGCTCCAGCCGGTCGAGGGCGCCGTCGTAGATTTTCTCGCCCTTGTGGATGACGATGACGCGTTCGCAGAGTTCCTGGATGTCGGCCATGTAGTGGCTGGTGAGCAGGATGGTGACGCGGTGTTTGCGGTTGTAGTCGCGCAGAAACTGGCGGACGGATTTTTGCGAGATGACGTCGAGCCCGATGGTGGGTTCGTCAAGAAAGAGGACGCGCGGGCGGTGCAGCAGGGCGGCGATGAGCTCCATCTTCATGCGTTCGCCGAGCGAGAGCTCGCGCACCATGACGTTGAGTTTCTCCCGGACCGTGAGCAGGTCCACGAGTTCGTCGAGGGTGGCCTGCCACTCGTCTTTCGGCCGGCCGTAGATGGCGCGCAGGAGATTGAAGGACTCGATGGCGGGGAGGTCCCACCACAACTGGTTCTTCTGGCCGAGCACGAGGGCGAAGATGCGCCGGTAGGCGTTTTCGCGGCGCGTGGGGTCGAAGCCCGCGACCCGCGCCGTGCCGGCCGTGGGGTAGATCAGGCCCGAGAGCATCTTGAGCGTGGTGGTTTTGCCGGCGCCGTTGGGGCCAAGGAAGCCGACAAACTCGCCCTCCGCGATGTCGAAGGAGATGTCCTTGGCGGCGGCGGTTTCCTCGAAGTCGCGGCGGAAGAGCCCTTTCACTCCGCCCCAAAAACCGGGCTGCTTCTTGTAGGTGCGGAAGACGCGGGTGAGGTTGCGGACTTCGATCATACGGAGGCGCGAAAGAAAGCACAAAGGCCGGGCAAGGCAAAGGCATATATGTGCGCCGGGAAATTTGGCCTGCGAGCGGACTTGCGCTGCGGGGGACAGTTCGCCATGCCTTGCCCGTCCCGGGATCACCCCCGCCAGCTCCCGCTCCGACCACCATGCCCCGACTTGCCGAAGCCTTTCTTCTCTTTGACCAGAAAACCGCCCCGGAACTGGCCGACCATCATTTTGAGCCCGAGTGGTGGAACCGGCAGGCGGCGATCGTGGATGTGGCCCAAGGCCGGGGTACGGTGTTTTTTGCGCAGATAGGCGCGCGGGTCTGGGCGCTGCGGCGCTACCTGCGGGGCGGCTGGATGGGACGGATCAACCGTGAGCGATATTTCTGGCCGGGGCTGCACAACAGCCGGCCGTGGCGTGAGTGGCATCTGCTCACCGAACTGCGGGAGCGTGGACTGCCGGTGCCTCGGCCCATTGCCGCCCGGGTCAAGCGCACCGGGTTGATCTACCGTGGTGATCTCATCACGGAGCGCATCGAGGCGACCACCCCGCTTTGCCAGCTCATCCGCGCAGGAGAGGTGACGCCAGACGACTGGAACCGCATTGGCGCCCTGCTGGCTCGTTTTCACGGGCACGGAGTGCGGAACGATGATATCAACGTCAGCAACGTGCTGCGCGATGCGCACGGAACCTTTCACCTGATTGATTTCGATAAGGCATGCATCGTGCCCGCCGGCGGCTGGCTGGCAGCCAACCTCGCGCGGTTCCGCCGGTCCATCGACAAGCTGCTACAAGCTTCCGGCGCCCGTCTCGATCCGAAGCACTGGGCCAGCTTCCTAGATGGCTACGGAGCCGAGGATGCCATGCGTGAGGAGATCGAGCAGCGGTTGCTCCGGCGGCGGCGCTCCTGGTGGCAGCCGGCCTTGGCCTGCGTGGGTTGTGATGTGGCGCTGGGCCTGACGGCTGATCTCGGGTTGTTTGCCGCGATGGTGGATCTGGTGCCGTGATGTGTGCCGCCGTGGGGCGGCATCGAATCGGCATGAATTTCGCTACCTTGGCGCGATCAATTTAATTTTTAAGACGGACTGCCTGCTACTTCTGTTGAGTGTCGGCCCGGTCCGGGCGGTGATCGTGAATCTCGCCGGGCCAATTGAGGCGGTGGGAGTCGGCGCCGTGGTGAGCGTGGAGTTGGTGTTGTTGAATACGGCGGCGGAGACCGTTGCGCTCACCTTGCCGGAGAGCCTAGCCGGCCGGCTTTCCGCGGATCACGACCGGCAATGGCCGGTGCGGTTGCAGGCGGTGCTGCGCGAAACCGAGCCGGTGACGGTGGCGGCGCGTGGCTTTGCGGTGCGGGACTATATCCTGCAGTTGCCGGCGCAAGCCCGCGGCCGGCTGGTGTTGGATCTGCCGCCGCCCTTTGCCGGAAAGCTGGCCCTGGAGGTGCACACTGCGATGAGTGAAGCCAAGCCGGTGCGCGCTCCCCTCAGCAGTCTGGTGCCGCCGCGCACGGTGGAGGCAGCGGTGCAGCGGACCTTTGCCCGGCGCTTCAGCGCGCATGAGCCGATCTATTTCATCTACGGTGACGAAGAGCAGGCGGCGAAGTTTCAATTCAGCTTTCGCTACAGGTTTGCCGGGGCCGAGCCGGCGCCCGGCGAAGAGGTGGAGGCGGTGCATCACTGGTTCTTTGGTTTCACGCAGCGGTCGCTGTGGGACATCACGGCCTCCTCCAGTCCGTTTTACGACACTAGCTACATGCCGGAGCTGTTTTTCGAGTCCCAGGCAGTGATGGATCAGAGCGGCGGTTTCAAGTGGTTGGGCTATCAGGCCGGCGCCCGGCATGAGTCCAACGGGCGGACCGGCCTCGGCTCGCGCAGCCTTAATACCGCTTATTTCCGTCCCGGCATGGCCTTCGGCCGGTTGGATGGGTGGAATCTCATCGTGGCACCGCGGATCCATGCCTACGTGTCCGACTTGTCCGACAACAACAATATCCGCGACTACCGCGACAACGTTGACCTGTTGCTGGCGTTTGGGAAAAACGACCGGTTTGCCGTGACCGTGGCCGGCCGGCTGTGGCGGGGCGGCCACAAGGGCAGCGTGGAGAGCAGCCTTACGATCCCCGTGAAATTTGCTGCGCCGTTCGATTTCGCGACCTACTTCATGCTCCAATATTGGAACGGCTACGGCGAGAGCCTGTTGGACTATAACGTGCGGTCCACGGCGTTGCGGGCGGGTTTTTCGCTTGTGAGGTGAACCCGCGGGCCCGGCTCAGTCATGCCCGAGCCGGCGGTAGTCGAGCACGGTGTGGCTGATGGCACCTTGGGCGAGGCATTTGATGTCGGTGAGCGGCGCAGTCGGAGAGACGTCGTGAATCCTGCCCCAGAGGAGGCGATGGGAGCCGTCGTCGGCCGCCGGGCTGAAAAGCCCCGGCACCTGCACCCGGGCCGGCACCGTGCGATGGACTGGTGAATCCGCGGTGCACGGGTAGGGGCAGTTGAGGTTGTGGACCGTGAAACTGTTCGGCGGGGTCTGCGGGAAAATCTCCGCGGCGAGCCGGGCGGCATGCGCGGCGGAGTGCCGCAGGGTGGCGAGCAACTCGCCCTCGGGTGTGCCGCCGCGCTCCTTGAGGTCGTGGTAAACTTTTTCCGACACATCCTGGGATACCGCCAGCGCAGGCAGACCGTGCAGCGCGCCTTCCCAAGCCCCGGCCACGGTGCCGCTGGCGAGGACGAAACCGAGCGAACAGTTGAAGCCGACGTTGATGCCACTCACCACGCCGTCGAGCCGGAGCGGCGCTCCGGCCAAGGTGGGCAGCAGGTGGGCGATGGCGATGTTGACGCAGTCGGAGGGCGTGCCGTCCACGATCCAGGTCGGGCAGCCGAAGCCGCGGTCCACGGCGGCGGATTTGACGGGACGGTGGCGGGTCTTGGATGCACCGGTCCAGCTTTGCTCGGTCACGGGGGCGACGACGTAGAGTTCGTGGCCGGCGGCTTTCAGCGCGAAGATAAGCTCGTGCAGAAAAAGAGAGCCGATGCCGTCGTCGTTGGTGACCAGAAGTCGCATGGGCGAAGCTGATAGCAAGAAGCGGCAGGCGGTAAGCCCAAACTTGGCGAATCTTAGTGACGCGCCGAGCTACTGTTGGAGCGGTTTGAAAAATATCGTGGTGCCGGATAGGCAGGGCTGACTGCCAGAGGCGGGCAAGCCCTTGTGAGGCTGCGGTGCATCCGGGAAGGTCGCGGTCCGCTCGGAGAGCGGACCCTACCGGCGCTGCCGCGCCTTGGTGTGACAGGCGCGTTTCAATGAAACCGCTCCAGATCACAATTGCCGGAGCGGTGGATGCGATACGGCGCAAAAAAAGCCGCGACCCGGAGGTCGCGGCTTGAAGGGATGGCGGCGGGCTTAGCGGTCCCGCCCTGCCTTACGATTGCGCGGGGGCCTCGGCGGCGGGGGCGGCTTCGCCACCCTGCTGCTTTTGCTGCTCCAGTTCCTTGAGCGCAGCTTTGCGGGAGAGGCGGACCTTGCCGGAGCGCTCGTCGATGCCGATGCACTTCACGGTGATGGAATCGCCTTCCTTCACGACATCCTCGGTGCGGCGCACGCGGAAGTCGGCCAGCTCGCTGATATGGCAGAGGCCTTCCTTGCCGGGCAGGCACTCGACGAAGGCGCCGAACTCCTTCACGCCGGTGACCCGGCCGGTGTAGATCTTGCCGACCTCGATCGGGGGGCCGCCGGCGCCGCCGCCGGGACCGCCGCCGCAGAGGCTGTCGATCTCTTGGATGGCGCGGGCCATGGCCTCGCCGTTGTTGGAGTAGATGAAGACCTTGCCGGAATCATCCTCGGCGATGTCGATCTGCGCGCCCGTGGTCTCGGTGATGCGGCGGATGGTCTTGCCGCCGGGGCCGATGAGGAGGCCGATCTTCTCGGGGTTGATCTGGATGGTCTGGATGCGCGGGGCATACTTGCTGAGGTCGGCCCGGGGCGCGGGCAGCGAGGCGAGCATGACCTTGAGGATTTCGACGCGGGCCTCGCGGCACTGATGCACGGCGGTTTTGACGATCTCGAAGGGCAGGCCGTTGATCTTCAGGTCGAGCTGGAAGCCCGTGATGCCCTTGGTCGTGCCGGCGATCTTGAAGTCCATGTCGCCGAAGTGGTCCTCTTCACCAAGGATATCGGTGATCGTGACCCACTTCTTGATGGCGCCGTCGGCGTCCATCTCGGTCATGAGGCCGCAGGAGATGCCGGCGACCGGTGCGGTGATCGGCACACCGGCGTCCATGAGGGCGAGGCAGCCGCCGCAGATCGAGGCCATCGAGGTCGAGCCGTTGGAGGCCATGATCTCGGAGACGACGCGGATGGAGTAGGGAAACACATCCTCGGGCGGAAGCACGGGGACGAGCGAGCGCTCGGCGAGCGCGCCGTGGCCGATTTCGCGGCGACCGGGGCCGATGAAGCGGCCGGCCTCGCCGACGGAGAAGGGCGGGAAGTTGTAGTGGAGGATGAACGACTTGGAGGTCGCACCGCCGGTGAGGCCGTCCATGTCCTGCGCTTCCTTCGTCGGCCCGAGGGTGACGAGGGCGATGTTCTGGGTGTCGCCGCGCTGGAAGGTGGCGGAGCCGTGGATGCGGGGGAGGACGCCGACCTCGGCATGGAGGGGGCGGAGGGACTTGGCATCCCGCTTGTCGGAGCGCACGCCCTGGGCGAGCACGGTGGCGCGGTAGGCCTTGTATTGGAGGTCCTCGAACACGACGTTGAGATCAACGTCGGTGAACTTGTCGGCGCCGAGTTCGGCGGTGAGGGCGGCCTTGGCCTCCTCCTTGAGCGCCTTCACGTTGGCGGAGCGGACGTTCTTCTCGTAGCCGAAGATGGCGGCGGAGACCCGCTCGGCCGGGACGACGCGCTCGATGATGGCGCGGGCCTCGGGCGTGGCCCCCACGAGCTTGAACACGGCCTTCGGCTTGCCGGCGAGCTGCTGGAGTTCGCGGATGGCGGCGATGATCGGCTGGATGGACTGGTGGCCGAACTCAAGCGCCGCGATAAACTTGTCCTCGGGGATCTGGTCGGCGGAGCCCTCGATCATCAGCATGTCCTTCTCGTTGCCGACGTAGATGAGGTCGAGCGTCGAGGAATACATCTGCTCGATGGTGGGGTTGGCGACGAACTGGTCGTCGATCAGCGCCACGCGCACGCAGCCGATGGGGCCGTTCCACGGAATGTCGGAGATGGCGAGGGCGGCGCTGGCGCCGTTGACCATCGCGATGTCGGAGTCGTTCACGAGGTCGGCCGAGAAGAGCTGGCCGATGATCTGCACCTCGTTGAGGAAGCCCTCGGGGAAGAGCGGGCGGCAGGGGCGGTCGCAGAGGCGGGAGATGAGGATCTCGCGCTCGGAGGGACGGCCCTCGCGCTTGAAGTAGCCGCCGGGGAAGCGGCCGGCCGCGGCATACTTGTCGCGGTAGTCCACGGTGAGCGGGAAGAAGTCCTGCCCGGGGCGCATGGTCTGCGCGGCGCAGGCGGTGACGAAGACGTTGGTCTCGCCGACGTTGACGTTGACGGCGCCGCCCGCGAGCTGGGCGTAGGTGCCGGTGGAGAACGTGAGCCCGAGGCCGGGCACGGTGACGCTATGTTTCTGTTTCATTTTTCGTTTCGGATAAGGTGTCTCGGATAAGGCGGGTGCGGCCGGCGACACTGACCGGACGGACCCGTTGGCTCCCGGTGGCGGGAGCGGCAGGCGCCGGAGGGCGCCTGCGGAAGCGGTTGCGCAGAACCGGCTTTATCTCCTCGTGCCCGTCACGAGAGATTTCCATCTGCCGTCGGTATGGGGCGGTGGCGGCAGATGGAAATGTCCCGTTTTCGGTGCGGCGAGTGTCGGAAAGACAACGGGCGACCCGCGGATCGGGTCGCCCGTGTGACAAAGGGTTTAGCGGCGGAGGCTCAGCTTTTGCAGGAGCTCGGTATACTTGGGAAGATCGTGCTTCTTGAGGTAATCGAGCAACTTGCGGCGGCGGGAGGCCATCTGCAGAAGGCCGCGGCGCGAGTGGAAGTCCTTGCGATGCGTGCGGAGGTGCTCGGTCAAGTGATTGATACGGGCGGTCAGCAGCGCGATCTGGACTTCGGACGAACCGGTATCCTTCTCGTGAGTTTTGTAAGCAGCGATGATTTCGGGTTTAACGACTGTAGTAGACATGGTTTAGTGGTTGAGTTACATGACTGTAGGGAACCCGGGAGGGCTCCGTGCCGCCCGCCGCGGCCCTTGTAATCGGGCTCTGGCCGGCGTCACCGTTCCAACCCCGGCGAACCGGGGCCAGTCATGGTGGTCCCCCGCAACCGGCGGGTTTCCACTGACGCAAGGGCGGAGAATCCGAAACCACCAAGGCCGGCGCAAGCGAAAACTTGCCCGCCCAACCGCTCCTCACCCGGCGCGGATGTGGAGGTGGCGAACTTCCTGGCAGCCGGGGAGCTGGCGGATTTTTTCGGCAATTTGTTCGCGGTGGAGGAAGAGTTCGTTGCGCACGACGGCGTGGGAGGCGTGGACGGTGAGCCGGCCGCGGTCGAGAGTGACGACGTGGGAATAGGCGGCATTGGCGGCGCCGACCAGTTGCGGCCAGTGGTCGCGGATGGTGTGCTCGGGGGCGTCGCGGCCGATGCGGTGTTTTTGCAGCAGGTCCTCGACGAGTGCGGCGAGGGGTTTGGTCGCGCGCTTCACCTGCCGGCGGGGTTCCTTGGTCGGCACTTGCCGGAGATCGCCGATGAGTTCCTCGGCCAGCTTGCTGAACTGGTGGGGCTGGTCAGGCATCGGGAGGGCGTTGGTGCTCCTGTTCGTAGAGCCGGCTGTAGCGGACGAAGGCGCCGAAGGCCGTGGCCCAGGCGATGTAGAAACCAGGGTAACCGTCGAGGAAACCCAGCTTGATGAAATAGGCACGGAAGAAACGCCAGCCGGGGCGGAAGATCGCGGCGAAAAGGGAAAACTTTCCGCCCTTGGCCTGCTGCTGTTGCAGGAACAGATCGGCGAAGGGGTTGATCTTGGCGACGTGGCTCGCGAGGGTGGGAAACGAAAAATGGTGCAAGTCGCCGGTCAGTGTGGCGACCGGGCCGTCACAGACCATCTTCTCATGCACGAAGGCATCGCCGCCCCAGCGCGCGGCGGCGCGACGGATCAGGCGCAGGCTCAGGTCGGGATACCAGTCGCCGTGCCTGATCCAACGGTCGATGAACCAGACCTTGCGGGGAAACCGGACGCCGGCGAATGCATCCCGGTCCGGCCGGGCGAGGAACGCGGTGATGGCGGTGCGGAGGGCCGGCGAGACTTCCTCGTCCGCATCGAGGCAGAGCGCCCACGGGTGGGTGGCGCGGGCGTTGGCCCAGTTCTTCGTGTCACGGTAGCCGCGCCATTCCGTGTGGTGCATGGTGGCGCCAAAACCACGCGCGATGTTTTCGCTTTCATCGGTGGTGGCGTTGAGCACGACGATTATCTCCGCCACCCAGCCCTGCACGCTGGCGAGGCAGCGCGGCAGGTTGTGCGCCTCGTTGCGGGCGACGATCACGACGGAGAGAGGCGGCGGAACGGTAAGGGACATCGGGTAGGAGCGAGCTTGCTCGCGATGGGCAGGCTTGGCCAGACCAACGGAGTTTGGAATCGCCTGCAAGCAGGCTCCTACACCCGCCCGCACAGCGAGCGCGGGATTTGCCAAAGGTAGCCGCAGGAGCGCCAGGCGCGGACGAGGGATTTTTTGGCGGCATCGCGACGGAGGACGATGAGGTTGAGCAGCGCGAGCACGGTAAAGCCGAGGACCTTGAGGAGGTTGACGAAAAAGCGCGACAGCAGGTAGCGCGCAGCCCCGGGCCGGCTGGCGCGATCGGCGACGCGGGAGCGGGCGGAGTCGAAAGCGTGCCGCGCCGCGTAGCGGAAAGTCGTGCGGCTGGCGGGCATCTGGTGGAGGACTTTGGCGGCGGGCGCGAACCACACTTCGTAGCCGGCGGTGCGCACCCGGCGGACGATCTCGCCATCGCCGCCGCCAAAGAGGCTGGTGCCTTTGCGGTCGAGCCCGGCGGCGAAGGGGCCGATTTTCTCGAAGACCCGCCGCGGGAAGGCGAAATTGGCCCCCATCGGGCTGTCGCGGGGCGGCACCGGTCCGACATCTGGCCGGAAGGCGAGCGGAGCATGCCATTCCCGGATCCATGCGGGCAGCCCGTCGGGGAAAACAGGCACCACCTCGCCGCCGACACAACCGATGCGGCCGGCGGAATCCGCGATGAACGGCGCGGCCATCTGGCGCACCCAATCCGGCTCCACCAGGATGTCGTCGTCGGCGAAAAGCAGGATGTCGCCGCGCGCCTCGGCGAGTCCGCGGTTGCGGGCGTGGTCGAGCCCCTGCGCGGTCTCCAGCACATGGCGCGGGACATGGGGCGCGCCGGCAAACTCCGCCACGACGGACGGCGTGGCGTCGCGCGAGTTGTTGTCGATCACCAGCACTTCCAGCGCATCGGCCGGATAGTCCTGTTGTGCCACCCCGGCCAAGGTCTGGCGCAGCAGGTCTGCCCGGTTATAGGTGCAGATGATGACGGTGACCCGGGGAAATTGGGCGGTGGTTGCTGTCATCCTGAGCGTAGCGGCCGACCAGATGGATTCTTCGCTTTGCTCAGAATGACAAGGCAAAGGCTAACCATTCCCGCAAAGAAAAAGCTTTGCCGGTCGCAGCGGCCGGCCATCGTGGCCGCATGGCTTTCAAACACTGGCCGGGGGTGCGGGATGCGCGGTTTGCGCTGAAGATCAGCCGCTATCTGCGCGGAGCGCGGAAGCGCCGGCCCGACCTCGACTGGGACGAGTTCCTGCGCGTTGCGCGGCAGTTCAAGCAGGACGACATGGGCAGTTTTCCCGAGCGCGGCTTTTTGTATCAGCTGGCCGCCGAAGCCCCGGTTGACGCGCAGGTGGTGGAGATCGGCTCGTGGATGGGGGCTTCGACCTGTTTTCTGGCGGCGGGGCTGAGAGGGCCGGCCGCGAAGATTTACGCGGTGGACAATTTTCAGGGACTGTCGATGTGCGGCGAGGACATGGCCTGGTATCAACGTCATTTCCGCAAGCTGGGCACGAACAGCACGCTGGAGGCCTTCAAGGCCAACTTTGCCGCGCTGGGCCTGACGCCGCGCGCCGAGCCGGTGGTGAGTGATTCCGCGGCGGCGGCCCAGGCGTTGGCGGCGAAGCGCGGGACCATCGACCTGATTTTTATCGATGGCGACCATTCCTACGCAGGCTGCAAGGCCGACATCACGGCGTGGCTGCCGTTTGTGCGGCCCGGCGGGGTGATGGCCTTCCACGATTTCGGCAGCCGGGCGAGCGGCGTCACCCAGGCGATTTTCGAAACCATCAAGGCGGGCAGCTTTGCCGAGATCGTTGGCGTGGCCAACACGATCATCGCCTTCCGGCGCTGAGACGGTCGCTGACGGCGCGGAACACCTGCTCAACCGTGAGCTGGCGCACGCAGTAGCTGCGATACGAATCGGTTTTCACGCAGGGCGTGGGTGCGTCGGGCAGACAGGCGCAGGGCAGCGGGGTTTGCAGGACGGTGTGATTGTCGCCCACGGGCCGCCAGATGACGGCGTTCTGCGAACCGTAGAGCGCGACCACGGGCGTGCCCACGCCGGCGGCGATGTGCATGGGGCCGCTGTCGTGGCAGAGGAACAGATCGAACCGGGAGACAAGCGCGGCGAAGCGGCCGACCGTGAAACGTGGCTCCAGCGCGACAACGTGGCTGCGGGCGGCGGCGCGGATTTTTTCCAACTCGGCCCGGTCGCCGGGCCCGCCCGTCAGGAAAACCTGCACGCCGAGTTCGTCCTGCAGGCGGTCGCACACGGCGGCAAAACGCTCTGCCGGCCACACGCGCATGGGGCTGCGGCTGCCCGGATGGAGGAGAATCCGCCGGCCCGGCCCGTCGGGGAGTGGCGCGACGGCAGCGAGATCGGCGGCAGACGGCACGAGACGGATTTCACGCGTGGCCAGCGGCACGCCGAGCGGCGCGAGCAGGGCGAGATAGGTCTCGGTGATGTGATGGGAGTCGTAAAAGGCGTTGGTGACGGGCACCGCGTGGGTGTAGCAGCGCGGGTGCCGGTGTTTCACCAGCTCGCGCCGGTAGGTGAGGCGGAGGAGGGCGCCCGTCCAGCGGGTGAGCAGGGCGGTCTTGTCGGTGTTGTCGAAATCGATGACGTGGGTGAAACGCTCCCGCCGCAGGCGGCGCAGGAAGCCGGGCCAGGCGAGCAAGGAGCGCGGGAGAACCAGCGTGGCATCGACATCGGGGTGCAGCGGCGTGATGGCGGCGCAGCCGGGCTCGACCAGCAGGGCAAGGTGGGCGGCGGGCCAGTGGAGGCGGAGATTGCGAAATACGCTGCCGAGCAGGACGATGTCGCCGAGGTAGCGGCGGCGGATGACGAGGATGCGCGGGGCCGGGGACATGCGCTCAGGCGGCGGAGTTCTGGCGGTCGTAGAGCGAGCGGTAGAGTGGGTTGCCGGCGTAGAGTTCGGCGTGGTTGCCCTGTGCCACGATGCGGCCGCGGTCGAAGACGAGGATCATCGTGGCATCGCGGATGGTGCTGAAGCGGTGCGCGATCACGAGCACGGTCTTGCCGACGACTAGCTTGCGCAGCGCGTCCTGCACGGCGGCCTCGCTGTCGCTGTCGAGGGCGCTGGTGGCTTCGTCGAGGATGAGGATCGGGGCGTTGCGCAGGAAGGCCCGGGCGAGGGCGACCCGCTGTTTCTGGCCGCCGGAGAGCAGGGCGCCGCGTTCCCCCACCACGGTGTCGTAGCCCTGCGGCAGCGTGCGGATGAATTCATCGGCGTGCGCATCCACGGCCGCAGACATGACCTCGTCGCGGCTGGCATCGGGCCGGCCGAGGAGGAGGTTTTGGTAGATCGTGTCGTTGAAGAGGACGGGTTCCTGGGAGACGAGCGCGATGTTGCGGCGCAGGTCGGCGAGCCGCATGGTGCGGACGTCGGTGTCATCCAGCCGGACGCTGCCGGCGGCGGCTTCGTAGAAACGCGGCACGAGGTTGGCGAAGGTGGTCTTGCCCGCGCCGCTGGGCCCGACGAGGGCGCAGACCGTCCCGGCGGGGATGCGCACCGTCACGCCGCTCAGCGCGGACTGGTCACCGTAGGCAAACGAGACGTCCTCGAAACTGAGGTCGCCGTGCAGCCGGGTGACGGCCACCGGCGCGACGGGGTCGGCGATGGCGACCGGGGCCTGCAGCACCTGCTCCAGCCGCGCGAGCGAGGCTTCGCCCCGCTTGAGCTCGTTGTTGAGCGCGCCGATTTTCTTGATGGGTTCGTAGCAAAGGTAGAGCGCCGTGACGACCGCGAGAAAGGCATCGCGGTCGATGCCGGCATGGTAGGCGTAAAGGAAGGTGCCGGCGATGCCGAGAGAAGAGACAACCTCGATGGTGGGGCTGAGGGCCTGCGCGTATTTGGCGATCTTGTGCTGCAGGGTGAGCAGCGTGCGGCTGTTCCCGGCGAAGCGGCCGGTCTCCCGCGTCTCGAGCCCGAAGGCGCGGACCTCGCGGGCGGCCGCAAGGTTTTCGCTGAACTGGCCGGTGAGCGAGCCGAGCTGCGCCTGCAACTGCTCGGCGCGGCGCAGGACCTTGCGGCCGACATAGCGGATGGGAAACACCGTCAACGGCACGATGCCCAGGCAAAGGAGAAGCATGCCGACGCCCTCGGCCCGGACGGAGGCCAGCGCCAGCCAGCCCAAGGCGAAGAGCAGGGTGCCGGGCTGTTTCATGCCGTCGTTGGCCAGCAGGGTGAGGCTTTGCTGGAGCTGCGCGGTGTCGGCCAGCCCGCGGGAGAGCAGGTCGCCGGTTTGCCGTTGCTGCACGAAGGACAACGGCAGCACCTGCAGCTTGGCGAAATAATCCACCCGCAGTGCCTCCAAGATGCGGGTGCCGGCCACCTGGATGTAGTAGCCGTTGAGGTAGGCAAAGATGCCGCGCACGACGAAAATCAGCGGAATGTAGGCGGCGATGAGCGCCACGGTGGTCAGCGGCAGGTTGCGCTCCCCGCCGTCGAAGATGGCGGGGAAGACGTAGTTGATCATGCTCGGCAGGCCCGCGCCGGTGGCCGCGCCGTAAAGCAGGCCGGCCGCGATGGCCACGATCAACGGGCCACGCACCGGCCGCAGGTAGGCGAGATAGGGACGGAAGCGGCGCAGGGTCATGGAACGCTGACAGATGACAGAGGTCGGAGCGCAGAGGCCAGACGGAAAAACGGCGCTTACGGCCGGCTTGGGGACCGGCCACCCCCGGGTGGTTTCAGTCCTTGGCGGCGCGCACGTCGAGGGCGTCGCGGAGGCCGTCACCGAGGAAGTTGAGCGAGAAGAGCGTGAGCGAGAAGATCGTGCCGGGGAAGAGCAGGAGCCAGGGATATTCCTCCATCTTTTCCGCGCCGTCCTTGATCAGCGTGCCCCACGAGCTCATCGGCGGTTGCACGCCGAGACCGAGAAAGCTCAGGAAGGCTTCCAGCAGCATGATGGCCGGGATGGTGAGCGTGGTGTAAACGATGATCGGCCCGAGGATGTTAGGGATCATGTGCCGAAAGATGATCCGGCGTTTGCCGAGGCCGAGGGAGCGCGCGGCTTCGATGAACTCCATTTTCTTGATGGACATGATCTGCCCACGGACGATGCGGGCCATCGTGAGCCACTCCACCGCCCCGATGGCGAAGAAGAGCAGCCAGATGTGCCGGCCGAAGAAAACCATCAGTAGGATCACGAAAATCGTGAAAGGCAGCGCATACATGATGTCCACGATACGCATCATGATCGAGTCGGTCTTGCCGCCGAAGAAACCCGCGACCGCGCCGTAGATCACGCCGATGGTGAGGGCGACGGAGGTGGCAATGAGGCCGACCATGATTGAGATGCGGCCGCCGACCATCAGGCGCACAAGCAGGTCGCGGCCGAGCTGGTCGGTGCCGAGCCAGTGCTTGGCGCCGGGCGGGGCGAAGGTGTTGTTGAGGTTCTGCTCCTCGTAGCCGTAGGAGCTGAACCACGGGCCGACAATGCAGATGACGGCGAGCACGAGCAGCGTGATGCCGCCGAAGACGGCGAGCTTGTTCTTGGCCAGCCGGTGCCAGGCGTCGCGCCAGAGGGAGGAGCCGGACTCGAGGTCGGCCGGATTGACGGCGGCCGAGGGCAACTGCGCGGGTGAGAGGTTGGCGGCCATCGGTTACTCGAACTTGAGCTTCGGGTTGAGCCACACCTGCACGACGTCAACGACGAGATTGAGGAAGATGATGAGGGTGGCGTAGAGGATGACCGTGCCGAGCACGAGGGTGTAGTCGCGGTTGAAGGCCGACTGCACGAACTCGCGGCCGAGGCCGGGGATCTGAAAAATGGTCTCGATGACGAACGAGCCAGTGAGGATGCCGGCGATGGCCGGGCCGAGGAAGGAGACGACCGGCAGCAGGCCGCCGCGCAGGGCGTGCTTAAAGATGACGCGAAGCTCGGAGGCGCCCTTGGAACGGGCGGTGCGGATGTAGTCCTGATTGAGCACCTCCAGCATGCCGCCGCGGGTGAGGCGGGCGACGTAGGCCGCGTAAACAAAGCCGAGCGTGAGCGCCGGCAGGATGCGGTCGGCCGGGCCATACCAGCCGGAGACGTTGACCCATTGCAGGTGAATGCCGAAGAGCAGCGCGAGCAGCGGGCCCATCACGAAGGTGGGGATGCAGATGCCGACCATGCCGAAACCGCTGCACAGGTAATCGAGGAAGGAGTTGCGCTTGATGGCGGCGATGGTGCCGAGCGGCAGGCCGAGGCAGAGGGCGACGAGAAGCGACCACGCGCCGAGCTCCAGGGAGACGGGGAGCTTGTCGAAGATGATCTCGTTAACCGTGCGGTTGGCATACTTGAACGACGGGCCGAGGTCGCCGCGGAGGAGGTCGCCGAGGTAGTTGAAGTATTGCCGGTGCAGGGGCTGATCGAGGCCGTAGTGGGCCTCGAGGTTGCGCATGATCTCGGGGGTGACGGCCTTTTCCGCGGTGAAAGGGCCGCCGGGCACGAAGCGGATCATGAAGAACGTCGCCGTGATGATCACGAGGAGCACCGGGATGGTCTCCAGCAGGCGGCGGGCGATGAAGCGGAACATGGCAGATTAGTCCCTCACCGGTGAAGCGCAGGCGTGTTTGCGGCGATATTTTTCGGTGAGGGAAATCCCAAACGCCAAAACTCCAAAGGCCAAAGGGCGGATACGCCGGCGGCGCGCTGTTTTTTGTGATTTGGCATTTTGGACTTTTGAGATTTTCGGCTCCGCCGGGCTGGCCCTAGGCGATGCCGGAGCCGGGCGGGGTTGCCAACCTTTTTGCGCAATCCGCCCGGCCGGCGCGGCTCAGTCCGCGAGGTCGATGTATTTCCACGAGCGGTTGTCGAGGGGGTTCTGCACCCAGTTCTGCACCTTGGGGCTGATGGCATAAACGCGCGTGTAAAAGTAGATCGGGATGACGGGCAGCTCTGTCATGAGCAGTTTTTCCATCTGCTGGTAGATGGTGAAGTGCTCTTCGTCGCTGTTGGTTTCCATCGAGGCGCGGACGAGGCGGTCGTATTCGGCGCTCGACCAGCCGGTGTCGTTGTTGCCGCCGCCGGTCACCCACATGTCCTTGAAGGTGTTGGGGTCGGTGTAGTCGGCGATCCAGCCGGCGCGGCAGATGTCGTAGTTCAGCTCGTCCTGCGAATCGAGATACACCTTCCACTCCTCGTTGCGCAGGCCGATGTCCACGCCGAGGTTGCGGCGCCACATCTGCTGAATGGCCTCGGCGATCACGCGGTGGTTTTCGGAGGTGTTGTAGAGCAGTTCGATCTTCGGGAAACCACGGCCCTCGGGGAAGCCGGCCTCGGCGAGGAGGCGGCGGGCCTCGGCGACGTCCATGGTGATGCGGGCCTCGGGCGTGTATTCCGGCGAGGGCGGCGTGAAATGGTAGGCGGGCTGCTGGCCGCCGCGGGTGACCTGGGCGACGAGCTGTTCGCGGTCGATGCTGAGGGCGAGGGCCCGGCGGACGCGCACGTCGTTGAGCGGCGGGCGGGTGACGTTGAGGCGGTAGAAATAGCTGCCGTAGTAAAGGTCCTGCCGGTAGTTTTCCGGGTAATCGCGCTTGTAGGCGTCGATCTTGGAGATGGGCAGCTCGTTGGTCTTGTGGAGCTGGCCGGTGCGGAACATGCGTTCCTCGGTGTCCATGCTCTCGATCGGGTAGAAGTGGATCTGGTCGAGCTTCACGTTGGCGCGGTCCCAGTAGGTGGGGGAGCGGGTGACGACGATTTTCTGGTTGGGGCGCCAGTCGCGGAGGACGAAGGCGCCGTTGCCGACCATGTTTTCGGCGCGGGTCCAGCGGGAGCCTTTGCGGTCGAGCCCGCCGTGTTTCTCAATCGTGGGAATATGCACGGGGAACCACGAGTAGTGCTTCATCGCCTCGAGCAGGAACGGCGCGCGGTGCTTGAGCGTGATCTGCAGGGTGCGGTCGTCGGTGGCCTTGAACCCGACCTGGGAGAAATCGGTCAGCTCGCCCTTGTTGTAGGCCTCGGCGCCGACGACGTGGTGGAGTTTGTAGGCGTATTCGGCGGCGAGGCTGGGCGTGAGGATGCGCCGGTAGGAGCGCACGAAATCGTGGGCCGTGAGCGGGTCGCCGTTGGACCAGCGGGCGTCGGGGCGCAGGTGGAAAGTCCACACGAGGCCGTCGGCCGAGGTTTCCCAGCGCTCGGCCACGCCGGGGGCGGTGTCGATGCCGTTGGGACCCTCGATGACGAGGCCCTCGAAGATCGCGTTGATGACCTTGTTCTCGGGCACGCCGGTGACGACCTGCGGGTCGAGGTCCTGCACCTCGGTGCCGTTGCCGACGTGGAGGACTTTGGCGCCGGCGTCGGCGGTGGATGATTTTTTGCCGCAGCCGGCGACAAGGACTGCGGCGAGAATCAGGGGGAGGAGACGAAGGAACGGTTGAAGCATGGCGACCAACGTAGGCTGCGGCCGGAAGCCCGCAAGCCCGGCCGGGCACAAAAAACCTGCTTTACGGTCGCCGGCCTAGGGCCGCGCGAGCATGGCGTCGCGCCGGGCCTTGAATTCGTTGCCCGGCTTCCACTCCGGCCACGTGTCGCCGTCGGCGATGGTGCGGCCGAGCTCGAAGTAGAGCTGCGCGTCGAGGGCGGCGCCGGTGAAATCCCAGTCGTCGCCGATCTCGTCGCTCACCTTGTGGTAGTGGCGCGAGGTGTATTCGTCGTTGATCGCCCGGCCGTAGCCCTCGGGGCGGCCGATGATCTCGACGCCGCGCTTGGCGTAGAAAGCGGGGACGCCCTGCTTGGCGAATTCGAAATGGTCCGAACGGTAATAGGAGCCGACCTCGGGGCGGGTGTCGGGCGTGAGCACGCGGCCGTCGCGTTCCAGCAGCGTGCGCGCGAGGTCCTCGATGGTCGAGGCGCCGTAGCCGACGACCTCAAGGTCGCGCGACGGACCGAAGACCTGGGCGCAGTCCATGTTGAGATTGGCGAGCGTTTGGGTGAGCGGGTAAAGCGGGTTCTCGGCGTAGTGCCGCGCGCCGAGCAGGCCGCGCTCCTCGGCGGTCACGGCGAGGAAGAGCACGCTGCGCCGCGGCCGGGCTTCCGCAGGGAGCGCGGCGTAGGCCCGGGCCAGCTCGATGAGCACCGCGGTGCCCGAGGCGTTGTCGAGTGCGCCGTTGTAGATCTGGTCGCCCTCCAGCCGTTCGTCGCGGCCGAGGTGATCCCAGTGCGCGGTGTGGATGATGTGCTCGGCGGCGACGGCGGGGTCGCGCCCAGGCAGGCGGGCGATGACGTTGCGCGAGGCGACGTCACGGAAGGTGTTGGTCGCGGCAAAATCCGCGCGGAGGTCGAGGCTCACCGGCCGGAAATCACGGCGGGCCGCCGCCTGCTTCAGCGTTGCAAAATCGTGGCCGCCGACGGCGATCAAACCGGAACCGACATCGCGCGTGATCCAGCCCTCGAAGGGCACGCGGCCGGCGTTGCCGTCGGGCGTGCGCAGGTCGAAAGCCTCGCGTCCGGCGCCGGCCCCGACCACGGCAAAAGGATAACCCGCCGGTCCGGTTTCATGGATGATGAGGCACGCGGCGGCGCCTTTCTCGGAAGCGATTTCGTATTTGTAGGTCCAGCGGCCGTAGTAGGTCATGGCGCGCCCGCCGAAGACCTTGTCGTCGAGCCGGGTGGGATCGTCGGCGAGTGTGACCGGCGGGTCGTTGATGAGCATGAGCACCGTCTTGCCGCGCACATCCACGTCCTTGTAGTCGTCCCAGCCATACTCCGGGGCGACGATGCCGTAGCCCACGAAAACGACCTCGGTGTCGGCGACGGCGATCTCCGGCACGTTGCGGCGCGACAACGCGGAAACCTCGGTCACCGGCGTGAGTTCGCGCGGGCCGGCGGCGTAGGTGAAACGCACGGTGGTCTGCGAGGTGATGCCGACCAGCGGCACGTCCTGCACGTAGGTGCCGTCGGGGTTGCCCGGGGCGAGGCCGCCTTTTTGAAATTCTTCCACGAGGTAGGCCACGGTCTTGTCCTCGCCCGGCGTGCCGGGGGAGCGGCCTTCGAACTCATCGGAGGAGAGGATCGTGGTGTGGGTCTTGATGCGCTCGGCCGAAAACTCGGTCGCGGCGGTGGGGAGGTTGACGATAGCGGCGCAGAAAGCACCGCAAACGCACAGGGGTTTAAGGTTCATGGAGGGAGACGTTTTTGTAGAAGCGTGTCCAAAGGGCGTCGGCCTGCCAACCGCGAACCCGCGGGGCCACGAGGAAAGTCTGGCGGTTGTAGTAGAGCGGGGCGACCGGGGCTTCGTCCAACAGCCGGGCTTCGGCGGCGACGAGTGCCTGCGTTCGTTCTGCGGCGTTTGCGGCCCGGTCCGCGGCATCAAGCAGTTCGTCGAAGGCCGCATCGCTCCATTGCGGGTAGTTGGCGGGGGCGCAGGTGCGGAAATCTTTCAGCAGGTCCGCGGCGTCGGCGATATCCGGGATCGCGGTCATGAAACCGATGTCGAAGCCGCCGGTGGTGAGCGCGGTCTGGTGGACCTTGGCCTCGCGCAGTTGGATGCGGGTATCGATGCCGAGGTGGGTTTTCCACATTGCCTGGATCGCCTCAAGCACGGGCGTCTGCGTCCACCCGCCGAGTTCGAGCACGGGAAAACCGCTGCCGCCGGGATAGCCGGCCGCGGCCAGCAGCGCGCGGGCGGCCTCCGTGTCGAAGGCGTCCGGCGTCGCGAGGTCGGGATAACCGCCCAACCCCGGCGGCACGTGGCGGGCGGTGGCGGTCTGGCTGCCTTGAAGCACCTGGGTGACGAGGGCGCGGCGGTCCACGTCGAGCGAGAGGGCCCGGCGCACGCGCGCGTCGGCCAGCGGGCCGCGCTGGGTATTGAAGGCGAGGTAGCGCGTTTCATGCAGCGGCACCTGCCGCAGCCGGGTGGGGCGTTCGGCCGCGTAGGCGGAGAGTTTGCTCTGCGGCACGGCCATCGTCACGTCGAGCTGACCGGCCCGGAAGGCCCGTTCCTCGGCGTCGCCGTGGTCGAAGGCGATGAAGTGGATCGCGTTCACCTTGATGGCGGCGGCGTCCCAGTAATCGGCGCGGCGCGTGACGACGATGCGCTGGTTGGGCCGCCATTCGGTGAGCGTGAAAGGGCCGTTGCCCACATAATTGCCCGGCTGCGTCCAGCGCCGGCCGTGACGCTCCACCGTGGCCGGGTGGACGGGAATCCACGGTCCGCTGGCGGCGAGCGCGAGGAAATGCGGGGCGGGGCGGGCGAGGGTGACGACCAGCGTGTGGTCATCCACAGCGCGGAAACCCACGTCTGCGAAATCCGCCGTGCGGCCGTGATAAAAATCATCCGCGCCGCGCACGGCGAAAAACAGCGCGGCCTTCGGGGCGGCGGTCGCGGGGCTCAGCAACCGGCGGTAGGACGCCACGAAGTCGCGCGCGGTGACCGGGTCGCCGTTCGACCATGTGGCGCCGGCCCGCAGGTGAAAGGTCCACGTGAGCCCGTCGGCGGATACCGCCCAGCGCTCGGCCGCGGCCGGGAGAGGTTCGCCGCCGGCGGGGTTGGGCGTCACGAGCCCCTCGCCCAGCGCGCGGATGACAAAAAACTCGTCCGGCAGGGTGGCGCGGGCCGGATCGAGATCGGCCGGCTCGTTGCGCTGAGCGATGCGCAGGGCGGCGTCGGCCGGTGCCGCCGAACGCGGTGTGCATCCGGTGAGCAACCACCCGCCCAGCCAGCAACCGACAACCAAAGCCGCCCGCCCGAAAACACGGCGGAACGAAACGGGACGGGAGGAGAAGCAGCTCATGGACACGCCCAACATGCCGATAGCCGCCTCCGATTCAACCGCCGTCTGTGTGCGGGGACCAGACGGAAGACAGGAGCGGGTTTTGTCTGCGCCGATTTACTATTACCGGGAGGGTTCTTGGGCCCAGAGCTTGGGCGGCTCGGAGGAGGCGGGGGTAGCGACGACGTCGATCACGTCGCATCGGCCGGCGGGGGGCCACGGTGAGGAACGCGGCGGGGCGGCGGTAGCCGGCGATGAGGGCTGGCGGAAAAACTGGGCGACCAAACCAACCAGCCCCGTGAAGATCACCAGCAGGGCGGCAAAGAGGGTGGCGAAGACGGCGGCAAGGGCGACCAAGCCAGCCAGAATGAGACGCAGGATGCTCACATTCGAAAAGACACAGCCAGTAGCCGTAAGTTGCAACTCTGCGGGCGACTATGCGGTGGGGGCATGGCACTAATGCGCGGCAGCGCCGGTAACCGAATAGTGCCAGGGACCGGCTCCCTGTGGTCAGCGAATACGATGGATCGCGCGCTCGTGGCTGGGCGGTTGCCCAATCGCTCTCTCGTTTCGGACATAGGTCGAGGCCGTTGAGGGCGACGGCTCCTGCCGCAAGTTTGGTGGCTGTCGCGGCGATTTGTGATCGCGAGTGAATAGGCGGGAATTGGAAAGGCTCTAGACTAGAACTTTCGCTAGTCTATACTCTAGAGCATTGAAACATAGCAAATTAAGCAGATATCGCCTCGAAAAACTGATGGAGTGCTTCTGTCTCGACCTTGATGCCACGCGTGC